>ERZ808286.540-NODE-540-length-24333-cov-3.826015_pt1 | contig 24333 bp, 19 predicted proteins | sample MGYA00521276_ERZ808286 | MGnify/ENA primary metagenome ERZ808286 (study PRJEB31516, sample SAMN03275607) | gut metagenome | biome: mammalia-associated habitat; material: feces | host: Papio cynocephalus | place: Kenya | collected 2012-08-01 ... | reverse complement strand
AGAAGATGCAGAACCACGATGCGGCTTCTGTCCCGATCCAGCTTGGTGAGGAGCGCCTTGGTCGCAACGCTGTCCTCCGACAGACCGTAGCTTCCAAACAACGCCTCGTTTTCCGAATAGTCCACCGCCACTTCTCTTTTTGCCTTATAGCGCAAGTTGATTGCCAGATTTTTTGCTATCTGCAAAATCCAGGCAAGGGCGTTTCCCTCGTTGTAGCCTGCGATGCCGCTTTGCACTCTTATGTAGGTTTCCTGCATAACGTCCTCTGCGTCTTCCTTGCTTTGAACGTACGTCAGAACGAATGCGTAAACGACTTTGCGGGTTTCGGAGTAAATGTCGGCCAGAACGTTTTCGCCGAATTTCAAATCGAGCATCATCTTGTTGAGTCTTCTGTTATTCATGTTGTCCTCGATATCGGTTCCTGATAAATAAACAAACCAAAAACGGTTTTTGTTGGTGATTTTTGAAAATTGTTTGAATTTTTTTTGTCAATTCAGATCGAACGGGTCGGAAACGTCATAGCTTTCGGCAATATCCGTCGCAAAAGTCTTGTCGTCCTTGGACCATTTTCTGACTTTCACTATGACGAACACGTCCATAACGACGACGAACGCCGTAAATATAACCGTAAAAACGGTGCTGTTCATCTGCAAGCAGAAGTCGTACAGCCCGTGCAGCAAAACCGGCACCCAGAAGGCCAGCTTTTTGTAGCGGTTGGCTTTTTCGAATTCGCCGAGGAGAACCGAGCGTTTTGCCAGCCCGTAAAAATACCCCATAAACACGGCGAAGTTGATGTGCCCCGGAATTGCCGTAACGCCCCTTAAAAGCGCGACGTAAACGGTGCCGTTGGTGAAAACGTACATTATGTTTTCCACTATGGCAAAGCCCGCCGAAACGAACACCGCGTAAACTATGCCGTCGAACGTCGAGGTGAAATTGCGGTTATGCCAGGTTCTGCGCTTCAGAAAATACAGCTTTCCGCCCTCTTCTGCGGTGGCGATAACCAAAAAACAGGTGAGCGCGTTGTAAAGCGCACTGCCGCTTTCGGCCACGAGCCCCGCAAGGGCCATGCCCACGCTTTCCAGAATGATTGCCGAAACCACCGACAGCGCCCCTGCAAGCAGCAGACGCAGCAGAAGACCTATCGGCTCCTTGTCAACCTTGTCTTTTTTGTAGATATAAATCATCAGAATCGCAGGCGGTATCACCGCAGCCGCAAATAAAGCCCATTGCATAAGCTCACCTTCGTTTTTTTCAATTATGTTCCCGAATGCTTAGACAAACCTTAAATCTTCGGACTTTTCTATTATAAACCGAAAGATCTTTTTCTGTCAACGGCCGAAAAGGCATTTTTATGCCCCGCCGAAAAACCTTTTTCCAAAATAGGTTGATTTCGGCCGAATTATCCGCTAAAATTATATTATATAACTTAATTCGACGTAAACCGAATTAAATATTAAACAAAGGGGAAATTATGAACGCGAAATTAAAAACCGGCCACGTCGTAACCTATTCCTTAGGTTCGCTCGGTCTGACCTTCAGCCAGAACTGCGTCAACACCTTCTTTCTGGTGTACCTCTGCGCCTATCAGAAGCTCAATCCCATCGTCATGACCGTGGCGTTCGTGCTGGCGGGAGTGTGGGACGCCGTGAACGATCCTATGCTTGCCACGCTCATCAATAACGGCAAAAAAACCAAGCTCGGTCGTTACCGCCCGTGGATAGCTTTGGGCGCCGCCCTAAACGCCGTAACGCTGACCGCGCTCTTTATACCTGTCGGCGGAAACGTCGGTTTACGCTACGCATATTACATAATAATGTACGTTTTGTGGGGCATGAGCTCCACCGTGCTCAACATTCCGTTCTGGGCAATGCTTCCAACCATCGCCGACACCACGGAGGAACGCAACCGCGCTTCCAGCCTTGCCAAGCTCATAGGCGGCCTCGGCGGATTTTTGTGCAGCACGCTTGCCACGTCCTTCATTTTTCCGAATTGCGCGCCTATCGGCATGAACAAAGCCTACCTCATTTTGGGCGTCGCCTCTGCCGGCATAACCTTGGTGTTCGTGATGCTGACGGTCGTTTTCAACAAGGAAAACTACGAGCTCCCTCACGAAGACGTCGGCCTGAAACAGATTTTCTATTTCTTCAAAACAAACGACCAGCTAAGGGCTTACGCCGTCAATTTTCTGCTGTTCACGATAGGCAGCACCATTGCCTTATCGCAAATCATCTACATCTACACCTACAGCTACGAAAACGGAACCAACCTTCTAAGCTCGTCCTACAGCTTCACACTGTTTTGGATCATCGCCTGCACCGGTCAGGGCATCGCCATGTTCTTTTACAATCAGCTCACCAAAAAGATACCGAGGGAAAAGATGTACGGCGCGTCGTTTTTCGGTTGTATCGTCAGCTTCGTGCTGCTGTTTTTGGTGTTCTTCGTGCTTAAACCGGGCGCGTATCTTCTTAACTCGGTGCTCGTTGCTCTGTCGGGCGCATTCCTGATGACGGCCTGCGGCATAAACCAAATCGGAAGCACCGTCATGATTGCAGACGTCGCCGACTACGGCGAATATAAGACGGGCAAACGCTCGGACAGCGTCATTTTCAGCATACAGACCTTCATCACCAAGCTTGCCGCGGCAATAGCAATGCTCATTTTGGGCATAGGCATATCGGTCGCGCACCTGCCGACCATTTCCGACGTCCCTATCGTCGACAAAGACACCGGCGAATATTACGGCACCGTTCAGCTTTTCGAGGACGACGAAGGAAATTATCTCGTCAGCGACGCCGAAACCTACGAAAAACTTTTGCACACCGAATACGGCGACCGCGCCGTTTTGGTCGAAGGCTCGGTCGTGGGTGAGAAAAACATGACGATTCTTCGCGCGTTCATGTTCCTTATACCTATTCCTCTTGCCGCGCTCGGCTACGTTTCGTACAAAAAACGGTACTGGCTCTACGGCGAAAAATATCAAAAAATCAAGGACGAAATCGACCGCAAACCGCCGCTCAGGTGCAGAAACGGAAACCGAAAGTTAAGCTTCAACGTACAAATTCGCACGGCAGAATAACCAAAAAGCGAGGATTTTTCCTCGCTTTTTTCGTTTCGTTTTATTCGGCTTTCGTAAGCGCGCGCGCCAGAAACGCTTTGGTGCGCTCTTCCTTCGGCGCGGTGAAAATTTCCTTCGGGCTTCCCTGTTCGACAATGACTCCTCCGTCCATGAAAACCACTTTTTTTGCAACGTCTTTTGCAAAGCCCATTTCGTGCGTTACGATGAGCATCGTGAGGCCCGCTTCCGCCAGATTTTTCATAACCGCCAAAACTTCGCCCACCATCTCCGGATCCAGCGCGGAAGTCGGTTCGTCAAACAAAATCACCTCAGGCTTCATTGCAAGCGCCCTTGCTATGGCCACCCTCTGTTTTTGCCCGCCCGAAAGCTGTTTCGGTTTTGCGTTTACGTAGGCGCCCATGCCGACGAGCTCCAGATATTTTTTTGCCTCCGCTTCCGCTTCGGCGGATTTCATTTTCAGCACTTTTCTCGGGCCGACCGTGAGGTTTTTCAGCACCGTCATGTTGGAAAACAGATTGAACGACTGAAAAACCATGCCCACCTTTTGGCGATACTCGTGCGGTTTTTTCGTTTGCAAAATGTTTTCGCCGTGGAACAGAATTTCCCCCGATGTCGGCGTTTCAAAAAGATTTATGCACCTTAAAAGCGTCGATTTTCCGCTGCCGGACGGGCCTATTATGCAGGTTACGTCGCCCGCTTCCACCGAAAAGTCCACGTCCTTCAAAACCTCGTGATCGCCAAAAATTTTCCCGAGGTGTTTAACTTCGATCAAAGCGTCAGGCATTTTCGTTACCTCCCAAAATTTTGTTTTCTTTGACGATGGATTCGGCGTCCATATTCTGCGAACCCATTATGCGATAATTTTCCTTGCCGTCCATCTTCTTCTCCGCCAGACGAAGCACTCTCGTTATGGAGAAGGTCAGCACAAAGTATATCACCGCCACGATAAGATAGGTTTCGAAGGTGGCGTAGGTGTTGAACACGATGGACTTTGCGTAGAAAAACAGCTCCGTAAAACCGATGACGTTCAGCACCGAGGTATCCTTTATGTTGATGACGAATTCGTTTGCCACCGACGGCATGATGTTTCTGAGAGCCTGCGGCAAAACGACGTTTGTCATAGTCTGAAAATGCGTCATTCCGATGGCTTCGGCGCCCTCGAACTGGCCTTTATCTACGGAAATGATGCCGCCTCTCACGATTTCGGCCATATACGCGCCCGTGTTCACGGAAACTATGATAAGGCCCGCAAGCGTAACGTTCATGGTGTTGCCGTCGTTAAGAAGCGCAAAGCCCCAAAAAATAACCATCGCCTGCACCATCATCGGCGTTCCTCTAAATATCTCGATATACGCCGACAGCAAAAAGTCCGCAATTTTTCTTGTGAAAGCGGCATATTTGTTCTTCGGCTTTTCCGTCGTGCGGAAAACGCCCACCAAAACGCCTATGAAAAGGCCAACGGCGGTGCCGATTATCGCCACCAAAACGGTGTAGCCGACGCCTTTAAGTATCCAGCCGTAATGGTTTTTCAAAATGGACGCGACCTTTTCGAAAAAGCCGGTTTTCGAATTGCTGTTTCCGGTTGCAAGCTCCACGGCTTCGTTCATCATCGCCAGACGTTCTTCGTCTGAGATGCCGGCAAGAATTCTGTTTATATCGTCTTTCAACGGACTGTTTTTGGCCATACCGATTGCTATAACCGCGTCGCCCGCACCCGTTTTGAAGCCGGTGTCGTTGTTTTTAAGCGGAATATAAGTAAGCTCGGGATTTGCCGCGCAGTCGGCTTTTGCGCCAGGATCTTCCGCAACGTAGCCGTCAACGGCTTTTGCTTTCAGCGCCGCAGTCATTGCGGGGAAACTTTCCATCGGCGTGGCTCTCGTTATGCCGTAGTTTTCACATTCCGCCTCCAAAGCGGTGTCGTGGAAGGTGCCCGATTGCGCAACTATGGTCGCGCCCGAAAAGTCCGCAAGCGACTTTGCCGAAGCGTACTTCCCGTCCTTTCTGACGACGATGACCAGCGAACAATCGTAGTACGAATCGGAAAAATCAATCGACTGTTTTCTTTCGTCCGTAGGGCTCATGCCTGCGATAACGAGGTCCAGATGCCCCGACGTTACCCCCGGCAGCAACCCGTCCCATTCGATTTTTCTTATGACGAGGTTTTTGCCCAGGCCCTCCGCCACTCGTTTGGCAATCATCACGTCGTAGCCGTTCGCCCAGCCCTCCGAGCCTTCGATTTTCACCGCTCCGTCCCCCGAGGACGTCTGGGTGAAATTGAACGGCGGATAGGCGCACTCCAGACCGACGTACAAATTGTCGTCTTCGTTCTTTCCGCAGCCTGTCAGCGTGAAACCGCCGAAAACGACGGTTAAAACAACCATAATTAGAGATAAAATCCCGATTGAAGTTTTTTTCATAGGTTTGCTCCTTTTTCGTGTTTTGACGGAGCGGCATAAAAAAATCGCAATGCTACCCAAACATTGCGACACGAAAAAACTCGTTCAATGCCGATAGCGCTCCACCTTGCGGTGACAGTACAACGCATATTCTGCGTTGTCCCAAGCCTGACGTCCGCGAACCCGAGCCGTCAAACTTTCGGCAAGTTTTCCTTTCCCGCCGCAAGCTCGGTTCGTGCCTGCGGTTTGTCATAAAACCTGCGCCTCTACCTATTGATGAAAAAAGCATATCACGCAAAACGAAATATGTCCAGTGTTTTTTGCGACTTTTTCGAAAAACGATTTATTTTTGCCGAAAATCAAAAAACCGAGGGACTTCCCTCGGTTTTGAATCGGTTTTTGCTAATTTTTGTTTTCTGCGTCCGTGCTTGCGGATGCGGCTTCCTGCTCTTTAAGCGCTTTTTTGGCCGCCGCCACTTTGATGGAACGCTTCAGAACTTCGGTGCAAAGTATGACCAGCGCGATAACCACGAATATTGCCACCACGCCTTTCCACATGATTTCCAAAGACTTCATAAAATTTTTGCTGACTTCTTCGCTGACTGCGATAAGTTGACCAAATAACATATTCGTTCCTCCTTAAATCAAGCCGAGAATAAGTCCGCCGACGATTGCCGAAGCAATCTGACCGGAAACGTTTGCGCCTGCCGCGTGCATCAGAAGATGGTTGGTAGGATCCGCTTCGAGGCCGAGCTTCTGAACGGTTCTTGCCGCCATCGGGAACGCCGAAATGCCCGCCGCGCCGATCATAGGGTTGATTTTCTTTTTGGACACGAGGTTCATGCCTTTGCAAAGCATAACGCCCGCCACGGTGTCGAACACGAAAGCGAACAGACCAAAGCCCATAATCATGAGAGTTTGCACCGTCACGAAGTTTTCCGCCTGCATCTGGAACGCGATGGTTATGCCGAGAAGCAGCGTGATGAGGTTGGACAGATTGTTCTGCGCCGTTTCGGAGAGGCTGTTCACCACCCCGCATTCGCGAAGCAGATTGCCGAACATCAAAAAGCCTACGAGCGCCAGGCTGTTAGGAGCGATGAGGCCCGCCACCAGCGTAACGATAATCGGGAACAGAATTTTGGTAAGCTTCGAGGTGGAATCCGGAGTGTAGTCCATTCGAATGAGCCTTTCCTTTTTGGTGGTTATGGCATTCACCACCGCAGGCTGAATGATAGGCACGAGCGCCATATACGAATAGGCCACCACCATAATTGCGCCGAGATATTTGCTGTTTAAGGCAATGGCGACCATTATGGAAGTCGGGCCGTCGGCCGCGCCGATTATGCCGATAGACGCCGCGTCGTTGAGGCTGAAGCCGCAGAGCGTGGCAAGAGAAATGGTCATAAATATGCCGAACTGCGCCGCGCCGCCCACCAGAAACAGTTTAGGGTTTGCAAGCAGCGGTCCGAAATCTATCATTGCGCCTATACCTATAAAGAGCAATATAGGCATCGCTTCGCTGGCGGCAATCCCTATGTCGAACATCCACTCGATGATGCCGGCGGTTTCGGAGCCTTCGGCCGTGAGAACGTTGGAAAGCGGTATGTTTACGAGTATCGCGCCAAACCCCATCGGAAGCAGCAGCGACGGCTCGATTTTGAATTTGATTGCCAGAAAGATAAGCAATCCGCCCACGATCCACATGACGACGTGCTTCCATGTGATCAGGGTGATGGCTTCGGTAAGAAATTCCATAATTCCTCCAAAAAAAGAACTATAAATAATGTTATCAAATTCTGTATTCGCTGTCAAGTGTTGAAATGGCAAAATAACCTGTGCGGATTTTCTCTTTTGCTTGCGAAACGGCAAAAGCTGTGCTAAAATAATTTCATAAACCACTGCGAGGTAATTATGAATATAACCAAAAAACTTTTCGGAAAAACGAACGGCGAGGACGTGTACGCTTACACCGCCAAAGACGGCGACCTTGAAGCCGTCCTTCTGACCTTCGGCGCCACCGTGCAAAGCCTGAAATATAAAGGCGTCGACGTGGCTTTGGGCTACGACGACCTGTCCGGCTATCTTGAAAACGACGGGTACCTCGGCGCAGTCGTCGGCAGATGCGGCAACCGCATCGCAAAAGGCGTTTTCAGCCTGAACGGCAAGGAATACCACCTGTTCGTAAACAACGGGCCGAACCATCTGCACGGCGGAAAAATCGGTTTCAGCCACAAAATCTGGACGGCCGAGGAGCTTTCGGACGGCGTCAGATTTTCGCTTATAAGCCCCGACGGCGACGAGAATTATCCGGGAACGCTGAAGGTTTCCGTCTGCTACCGCCTGAAAAATGGCGGCGTCGACGTCGAATACACGGCGGTTTCCGACGCGGACACCGTCTGTAACCTTACAAACCACACCTATTTCAACCTCAACGGCCAAGGCACGGGCGACGTTTTGAGCCACGAGCTTTACCTGAACGCAAGCGCCATAACTCCCGTGGACGAAACCCTCATTCCGGGCGGCACCGTCACGGACGTTTCGGGCACGCCGTTTGACTTCAGAACCTCAAAGCCTATCGGCAAGGATATAAACGCAAAAAATCTGCAGCTTTCCTACGGCCCGGGCTACGATCACAACTTCGTTTTAGACAAACCGCTCTTTTCTTACGGCCTTGCCGCAGAAGCAAAAGGCGACGAAACCTCGATAACCTTGAGGGTTTTCACCGACCGTCCGGGCGTGCAGTTCTACAGCGGAAACTTCTTAACCAAGCGCCACGGAAAAGGCGGATCGACCTACGATCTCCGAAACGGTTTTTGTCTGGAAACGCAGTGCTACCCCGACTCCGTAAACCACCCGAATTTCCCGTCCGTAATCCTCAAAAAAGGCGAGGCTTACGAAACTCGCACAAGGTGGGAATTTTCCAAATAGCAATTTTACGTCAAAAAAACGCCGCATAAACGGCGTTTTTTGTTATCTTAATTCGTTTATTTTTGATATTTGAAGCAGTCCATATAGGAAATCTTAAACAAATTCAGTTCGTGCAAGCGGTCAATGCGTGCTTTGGTTTCGGCGTCCGGTTCGACGCCTTCGCGGATATACTTGTCAAGCACGGCGTAGGTGAAACCGAGGTTGTCTTCGTCGGTTTTGCCGGAAAGTCCGTCGGACGGCGCTTTGTCGGTCAACACTGAAGGAAGCCCCAGATATTTGCCTATCTTTTTCACTTCGTCCACGGTGAAGCAGGATATAGGCGAAAAGTCGCCCGCGTTGTCGCCGTAGCGCGTGGAATAACCCACCCAGTCCTCGCTGAGGTTGCAGGTGTTTGCCACCCTGCCCCCGACGCTTTGGGAAACGAGATACAGCGCGCTCATCCTTATCCGCGGCGGCAGATTCACCAGCGCCTGCCTCGTTGGTTCTATGCCCTTAACGGCCGAAATGAGGCCGTCGGTGGCTTCGGCGATATTAACGACGGTGTATTTGATGCCCAGATGCTCGCAAAGCTTGTAGCTGAAATCAATGTCCGGTTGAACCCCGCGCGGCATCAGAACTCCCAGAACTCTCTCCGTTCCCAGCGCTTTTTTGCACAAAGCCGCAACCACGCTGCTGTCCTTGCCGCCGGAAATGCCCACCACCGCGGTGCAGCCCTTGCCGTTTTTTTCAAACCAGTTTCTGATCCATTCGACGCATTTTTCGGTTGCGTCCACAACGTCAAATTCGTACATATCCATACCTCTATTTCACAAACGCTTCGAAAGCCTTGTAGGTGCTGTAAAGGTCGGCTTTGGAAACCAACTCGTACGGCGCGTGCATGCTGATAACCGGCACGCCGATGTCGATGGTGTCAACGTTGAGTTTTGCGATGTATTTGGCAACCGTACCGCCGCCGCCCGCGTCCACTTTGCCGAGCTCCGCAACCTGCCAGTTGACGTCGTTTGCGTCGAGAAGGCGTCTGAGCTCTCCGGCAAATTCTGCCGAAGCGTCGTTGCTTCCGCTCTTGCCGCCAGCGCCCGTAAATTTGCAGATTGCCGTGCCGTAGCCCAAAAGACCGCTGTTTTTCTTTTCGTAAACGGAGCCGAAGTTCGGGTCGTAGCAGGCGATTACGTCTGCGGACAGGCATTTTGCGTTCGCGCGGATATAGGAAGCCTTTTTGCCGAATGCGTCTGCGATTTCCGAAAGAACGTCTTCGTAGATTGCGCATTGCATGCCGGTGTTGCCTTCGCTGCCGATTTCTTCCTTGTCGGCGAGAACCACCATAACGGTTTTGTCGCCGGTCATTTCGGTTATTGCCGAAATTGCAGGATAGCTGCACACTTTGTCGTCGTGGCCGTAGCCGGCGATCATGGATCTGTCAAAGCCGACGTCCTTTGCCTTCATTGCAGGCACGGCGCAAAGCTCTGCGGACAAAAAGTCCGATTCAATCATACCATAGCTTTCGTTCAGTTTTTTGAGAACGGTGAGCTTGATTTTTTCCTTCACTTCGTCGTCCTTAAACGGCAAGCCGCCCACCAGAACGTTCAGGGTTTCGCCGTCGATTGCGGTTGCAAGCGGTTTGGTGTTCTGCTCCTTGGAAAGGTGCGGCAGAAGGTCGTTGACGTAAAAAATCGGATCGTCGTCGTTTTCTCCCACGACCACGCTTACGTTTCTGCCGCTAGATGTGGAAACAACTCCGTGAAGAGCAAGCGGAATCGCCGTCCATTGATATTTTTTGATGCCGCCGTAGTAGTGCGTTTTCAAAAAGGCCATGCCCTCGTCTTCGTAAAGCGGATTTTGCTTGATGTCGAGCCTCGGGCTGTCGATGTGGGAAGCGATGATTCTCACGCCCTCCGAAAGAGCCGCCTCGGTGCCTATCTTCAAAAGCACCAGACTTTTGCCGCGGTTGTTGAGATATTTTTTGTCGCCTACCGACAGTTTATCTCCGAGTTTATATTCGGTAAAGCCGTGTTTCTGCGCAATGGCGATCGTCGTCTTCACGGCGTCGCGCTCGGTTTTGGAAGCGTCCAGAAATTGTTTGTAGCCCTCTGAATAGTCGAAAACTTTTTTCACACCGTCCTCGTCCAGACTTTCGAAAAGCGGTTTTTTGACGTAGGACAATTTGTCCGAAAGTTCTTTGCCGACAGAATTTTTGTTGTCTTTTTCCATAAGTTTATCTCCTGAAATTTGTTTTGAAAATAACAAGCGAACGGTTATTTTTCCCGCTTGTTTTACGTTGGATATATTATAACACCGAACCCCCGACATTGCAACAATAATTTATATTTTGCCTTATTTTTTGCCACACCGCAAAAATAACTTGAATTTTTTGCAAGCATAATGTAAACTTATTCTATCGAATGATTAAGGAGGAATTATTCATGAACAAAAAAATCGTGTCGGCCCTGTTGTGTCTGATTCTCGTCGTAGGCTGTCTGACGGCCGTCGCGGCGTGCGACAAAGACGGCAAGGAAAAATTGTCCATAGTTTATCTTGGCGACTCTATCGGCGAAGCCGTTGCCGGCCCTTCCCCTCTGGAAGAAAAGGATAACTACGGCTACCCTGGCGTCATCGGACAGGTCAACGATTATTACTATCACAACCGCGCCATTTCCGGCAATCAGACCAAGCAGATGCTGGCGTTTATAAACCGTGAGGACACCAACGCCGCAATTTCGGCAAGTCTGATAAAAACCGCCGACGTCATACACGTTTCCATTTTGGGCAACGACCTTTTGCAGGCGGATTTCGGCACCATGCTCTACGACAGAGAGGTTAAGGGCGAATCCGAAACCTTCAACGCGGCCATAAAAGGCGCCGAGGAAAACATTGCAAAAATCATCATCCGTCTCAGGGAAATGAACCCGAAGGCGCACATCATGTTCCAGAACGTTTACAATCCGGTCTATGCCGAAAGCAAGCTTATGGAAACCTCCGTCAAGGAAAAACTCGCCTCCGTCGGCATTCAGCCTTCCGACTACAGACGCCTCGGCAACGAACTGCTCTCCAGACTTGACAGCATCGTTCCCGACTATCTCGCCGACCACCCTGACGACAAAATTCACGTCATCGACGCCTACGCCGAATTCGGCCGTATCTTCGACGAAGATCCGGAGCGCGGCAAACGTCTTATTTTCGTGGACGGCGTTCACCCTTCCGACGAAGGACACGCGGTTCTTGCAAACCTCATTCAGAACAAGCTCGTCGAAATCGGTCTTGCCAGCGAAAAGGACGGCGTCAAAAACTACAAAACCTTGAGATGCGAACAAATCGATCGCCTGTACGCAGAAACCGATTTGGATCGCGACGCGCTCAAAGCGGCCGTGCAAAAAGCAAGCACCTTTGCCGAGGTTTCCGAAGTGTACTTTGACGGCGTCAGAAACTACACCGCAAAATGCAACAGCGTAAACCTTCCTCGAAACTACGCGGAAGACACCTACGTTTTCGACTACGACCGCGAATTCTACTTCGACAAAATCACGCTCGACAACGTCGGCTTCCCTGACCTTGTCGGCAAAAACCTGATGGATCTCGGCGTTTTCGGCCCTGATTGCAGGTTCTCCTTCTACGACGACGGCACCTTCAGAACCACCGTCACCATAGCCGACAAATTTATCCCTATCATAAACGCGCTTCTCGGCACCTTAAACTTCGAGGAGCTTATGGCCGGAAAGGTTATGGGTGATCTGGACGTTGAAGACATCGTAAGAGAATATTGCAAAAATATGTTCCCTGGAGCCACCGTCGACGACTTCTCCGCCGCCCTCGAGGTTGTGAAACGCAGCCTCGGCGTGGAAATTATCGGCGCGGATAACCTCAACGGCACCGAAATCTGGAACAGCATCACCAAAGAAGGCAAGCTTCCTGAAAACGCCGTGCTCCAGCCGGGCTTCGGTTTTGAAATCAACTCCACCTATTGCGTCAAAAAGGTCAAAGGCGCGGACGGCAAAGAATGGACGGCCGTATATATCGGCAGATTCGATCCCGACACCGAACCGTTCCTTATCTTCACCGTGCACGAAGACGGCGAAATTTCAACCGTTGACGTTTCGATGGAAATTTTGGGCCTCGTGCTTTACGGCACTGAAAAATAATTCCGTTTTATAAACCAAAAAGCGGCGCAAAATTGCGCCGCTTTTTTATTGTCTAATTTTGTTCGATATAGTTTTATTGTTGCAGGGATTTAAGACGTTCTTCTCTGATAACCTCGAGCTCGGTCTTTATCTTTTGTTTTTTCTTTCCGGAATAATCGTAGAACGCCATCGGTATGCAGGTAAGAAGCATGCCCGCCGCAGGGATAAGCGTTATCATGATGAATATCCAACTTCTGACGTCGGCGACGTTTTCCGCCGTCGGCACCGAAAGCCCCTCCGAAACCGTTTCCGGCGTAACCCAGAAGCCGTCGGTTGTGAACTTTTCGATGTTGCTTGCGTCAACCACGAAACCCGTAATAAGGCTTGCGACGCCCGCGGAAGCCTTGCTTATAAGCGTCTGCGCGGCAAAGCTTATGCCCTCGATGCGCTGACCGCTTTTCCACTCCATATAGTCGGTTGCGTCGGCCACCATGTTGTAGGTGATGACGTTGTATATTCCGAGCGGTATCCCAACCAGAATGAGGAAGAAGAACAGCACGAATATCGACGCTTTTCCTATCTTATCGAAGCCCACGAAATACAAAATCACGTTCACCGCCGCCCCGAAGAGCATGGAGAAGATGTATATGATTTTGAAATCGAACTTTTTCTTCAGAATCGGCAGAAGCAGCATAGCGGGAACCATGCCCACGCCTATCATAACCGACAGCACCGTCAGAATAAGTCCCTTCGTCAAAAAGCTTTGCGTGCCGTCGGCGTAGAGCAATTTGTAGCTCACCACTCCGCTTTCGGAAACGACTTTCTGATAGTCGAACAGATATTTTGCCACGTACGGACTTGCCGTTTGCGCCATCATGACGGTGGAAGCCAGCAGGCAGCTTCCGATGAGGAGCATAAGGTATTTGTTTTTGATAAAACCGCCGAAAATTTCCTTGACGCTCTTCGGTTCGGTGTGCAGGATAAGTTTTTCTTTGGTTCCGAAAAACGCCAGAAGCGACAGACCGCTGCCGATAAAGCCTATCAGAAGCCCTGCCAGCAGATACGCCTTGCTCTGATCCATGCTGTCGGTGAGCATCGGAACGAGGAGTGTCGGGATTATGCCGCCGAATGTGCTTCCGAGCCTTGCGACGGAAATAAATTTGGTTCTTTCGTTTTCGTCCGGCGAGATTGCCGAGGAAAGTCCCCAGAACGGAATGTCCTGAACAGTGAAGCACACGCCCCACATGATATAGGTAACTGCGCAATAAGCCACTTTCCCTGCGGCGGAATCTATGCCCGCGTTCCAGAAAAGAAGCGTCGTCGCCACCGCAATAAGAAACGGCGACCACAGCAGATACGGCCTGAATTTTCCGTATTTGGTCTGCGTTTTGTCCACGATTATGCCCATCACGGGATCGTTCAGGGCGTCGAAAATCCTCGCCACCAAAATGATCGTGCCGGCGATTTTGCCCGCGTTCGGCACGCCCTTCAGCACGCACTCGGTGAAGAACACCAGCGCAAACATCGAATACAGATTATACATCATCGAACGGCCGAAAGTTGCCGTCGTAAAGCACGCGTATTCCGATTTCTTAACGTATTTTTCCATCACTTTTTCCTCACGATAACGGCAGGCAGAATTTTCGGTTCCGCTTCGCCGGCTTTCTTCATTTCTTCAAGAAGCAACTCTTTAAGCTGTTTCCTCACGTCCGCGTAATTTTTGTCCTTAACGAGGTTGCGCTTTTGGTCGGGATCGGCCTCGTTGTCGTAAAGATAATCCTCAAAATAGACCTTTGCGCCCATTCGTCCCGATATATACGGCGGGTTTAAGCTTCTGACGCTGTAGGTGTAACGCGAGGTTCTGACCGCTCGCGCCGTCTGCGACTCGGAAACCTGCACAAACACCGCTTCACGGGGTTTATCTTCGCCTTTTTGCACTTTAAGCAGCGATTTGCCCGCAAACGACTTCGGTACTTCTATTCCGGCAACGTCCAAAAGAGTGGCGGGAAGGTCGATAAGACTCGTCGGATAATCCGCGGTTTTGCCGCCCCTGAACGCTCCGCCCCAGATAATAAGCGGCGTATGAATGCTTGCGTCGTGAGGGCTTCTTTTGTACTCCAGATTTCTGGTTTTGAAATGACAGCCGTGATCGGACGTGTAAAAAACGACGGTGTTTTCAAGCCGACCGGTTTTTGCAAGCGCGTCCACCAAGCGGCGGAAGTTGTCGTCTAAGGACCTTATCGCCGCAAGGTAGTTCGGATAGCTTTTTTCGTAGTCGCCCTTCAAAAAAGTCAGATCCGACGGAAGCGGATAATTTTCAAATTGTTTTCTGTATTTTTCAGGGCCTTCGAAGGCGTGATGATTGTTCTGATGATGCGGCTCGAGCTGGGAAACGAACAGGAAAAACGGCTTGTCCGATTCGTGATTTAAAACGTAGTCCACCGCAAAACCGCCTATCGCGTCCGCACGGTAGCCCGAAAAATCCACTCTGTTTCCGTCGGTGTCGTAAACGTAGCCGCCGTCAAAGCCGGTGGACGTAAACTCCAGAACGTCCGCCGCCATCCAGTACTTATAACCTCCGCGAAGCTCTTCGGGCACGGGCTTTCTTTCGACGTGCACGCGCTTTTTGTTGTCGGAAGCAAGGTGCCACTTGCCGACGTAGGCGGTGTCGTAGCCCGCTTCGTTGAAATACTCGGCAAGCGGTTTTATGTTTTTGTCAAGCGCGACGGCGTTTTTGAAGCTGCCGTTCTGAGTTGCGTAAACGCCCGTCTGCAAGCAAGCTCTCGCGGGGCCGCATACGGGCTGACAGGTAAAGTTTTCCAAAAATTCCACGCCGTCCGATTTGAATTCGTTAAGAAACGGCATGACTTCTTCGTTCACGGTGTCCCATCTCTGCTGGTCGGAAAAATAAAAAACGATGTTAGGTCTCATTTTTTCCTCCAAATGGTTGATAGGTCAATTATACATAAAAACTCAAAAAAAAGCAACGCGGTAAGCGTTGCCTTTCGTTTATTTTTCTTTATAGTACAGTTTGCAATGGCAATATCCCTCGAAATTCGGGTCTGCGATCTGCTCTCTGAACTCTTTGCACATACATTTGTACTCTTCTTTTCTGCCCACTCTGCACGGGCAATAGCCGTCTTTGGCCTTGAGTCCTTCTTTTATGCGGCGGACGACTTCCTCGTCCTCGTTGAGTCTGATTTTCATATCTGTCTCCTTTATTCCAGTTCGAACGCGCCGGTGTAGAGCTGATAATATCTGCCGCGTTTGGCGATAAGCTCCTTATGGCTGCCGCGCTCGATGATGACGCCGTGATCCAAAACCATGATGACGTCGCTGTTCTGCACGGTGGAAAGACGGTGCGCAATGACGAAAACGGTGCGTCCTTTCATAAGCTCGTCGGTGCCCTTCTGAACCAAAGCTTCGGTTCGGGTGTCGATGCTGGAGGTTGCCTCGTCCATAATCATAACAGGCGCGTTTGCAACCGCCGCCCTCGCGATGCTCAGGAGCTGACGCTGACCTTGCGACAGGTTTGCGCCGTCGTTTTCCAAAAGCGTATTGTAGCCGTCAGGCAATCTGGTTATAAAGTCGTGAGCGTTGGCAAGCTTTGCTGCGGCGACGCATTCTTCGTCGGTTGCGTCCAGTTTGCCGTAGCGGATGTTGTCCATAATGGTTCCGGTAAAGAGGTTGGTGTCCTGCAAAACCATGCCCAGACTTCTTCTGAGGTCGTCCTTTTTGATTTTGTTGATGTTGATGCCGTCGTAACGGATTTTGCCGTCGGCGATGTCATAGAAGCGGTTCAGGAGGTTGGTGATGGTGGTTTTGCCTGCGCCCGTCGCGCCGACGAAAGCCACTTTTTGTCCAGGTTTTGCATACAGACTTACGTCGTGCAAAACGATTTTGTCAGGCACGTATCCGAAGTCCACGTCCACCATCTGAATGTCGCCCTTAAGCTCGGTGTAGGTGACGGAGCCGTCCGCGGTGTGCGGGTGTTTCCAAGCCCATTTGCCCGTTCTCTTTTCCGATTCGGTGATGACGCCGTCCTCGGAGATTTCGGCGTTAACCAAGGTTACGTAGCCGTTGTCCGTTTCAGGCTGCTCGTCCATAAGCGCGAAAATACGTTCCGCGCCCGCAAGCGCCATAACGATATAGTTGATTTGTTGCGACAGCATGGACACCTGATTCGTGAACTGACGTCCCATCGTCAAAAAGCCCACGACTATCGGAATCAGCACTTCTTTGGTCTTTGCTATACCCATTAACCCCACGTTCGTGGATTCGGTGATAACCATAACCGATCCGATAAACGCCAACAAAACATACATGATGTTTCCGAGGTTGCCCATGATAGGCCCCAGCATATTTGAGTAGGCGTTGGCCTTGTAGGCGTCCTCGAACAGGCGGCCGTTGACTTCGTCGAAGTCTTTTTCGCTGGCTTCTTCGTGGCAGAAAACCTTGACCACCTTTTGTCCGTGCATCATTTCCTCGATGAAGCCTTCGGTTTCACCCAAGGATTTTTGGTGGCGGATAAAGTATTTCGCGCTGTTTCCGCCCACCTTTTTGGCCGTTAGGAGCATAAGCGCCACGCACGCAAAAACGATAAGCGAAAGCCACAAGCTGTAGTAAAGCATAACCACCAGAAGCACAACCACCATAACGCTTGACTGCACGATGGTCGGCAAGCTTTCGCTGACGAGCTGACGCAGAGTGTCGATGTCGTTGGTGTAGTGGCTCATGATGTCGCCGTGGGTATTTTGGTCAAAATACTTTATAGGCAAGTTTTGCATCTTGTTGAACATTTTTATACGGGTTTCGTTCAAAAAGTTTTGCGAAACGTGCGCCATAATAAAGCCCTGCACCGTTCTTGCCACTATGCCGGCAAGATACACGCAACCCATAACGATCACGCCCTTAAGCAGGCTTTTGAACACTTCTTCCATCACGCTGTCGGCGACGATGTTTTCAAGCATATTGACGATGTAAATGCTGGCCGCGCTGGTGGATATCGCGCTCACGACGAGGCATATTCCCACCAGAATAAGCTGACCTTTGTACATTTTGAAAAGCTCGGACATAAGCCGCTTTATCGTTCCGAAAGCGTGCTTGGTGCCACCTATGTTTCCTCTGAGTTTAGGTCCCGGCATTATTCGTCACCTCCCTGTCTGTTCTGAGAAGTGTAAACTTCTCTGTAGATTTCGGACGTGGCCATAAGCTTTTCGTGCGGGCCGAAGTCCACGACCTTGCCGCCGTCCATAACGATGATTTTGTCTGCGTCCTGAACGCTTGCTATGCGCTGGGCGATGATAAATTTGGTTGTATTCGGAATTTCCGTTTTGAACGCCTGACGAATGAGCGCGTCGGTTCGGGTATCCACCGCGCTGGTGCTGTCGTCCAGAATGAGGATTTTAGGGTTTTTCAGAAGCGCCCTTGCAATGCAAAGCCTCTGCTTTTGGCCGCCCGAAACGTTGGTGCCGCCCTGCTCGATATGCGTGTCGTAGCCGTCAGGGAAGCTCATAACGAACTCGTCTGCCTGCGCAAGCTGCGCAGCGTGGCGGACTTCCTCGTCGGTCGCGTTAGGGTTACCCCACCTGAGGTTTTCGGCGATAGTGCCGGAAAACAGCAAATTTTTCTGCAACACGAAAGCCACCTCGTTTCTGAGGGTTTCGAGGTCGTAGTCCCTAACGTCCCGTCCGCCGACGTAAACGGTGCCTTCGGTGGCGTCGTAAAGACGGCATATAAGTTGCACAAGCGTCGTTTTCGACGAACCCGTGCCGCCGATGATGCCTATCGTTTCGCCGGATTTTATGTCGAGGTCGATGTCGGAAAGCGCAAATTTTTCGGCCTTTTCGGAATATTTGAAGCTGACGTTATCGAACCTCACGCTGCCGTCCGCCACTTCCGTGACGGGATTTTCGGGATTTTTGATGGTGCTTTCTTCAAAAAGAACTTCCGTAACCCTCTTGGTCGACTCAACCGCCATGGAACACATAAACAGCACCATTGTGAGCATCATCAAGCTCATCAGCGTTTGCATGGAATAGGACAGCAAGCTCGTGATTTCGCCGATGCCGAAGCTGTCGCCGAACGGCGCCGGATCGAAATAGCCTATCGCTATCAAGCTGCCCAAAAAGATGACGCCCAGCATAATGGTGTACATCATGCCCATCATCAGAGGGTTTGAAAGCGCAACGATTTTTTCCGCTTTTTCGAGGTCGTGGCACACTTCGTCGGAAGCTTTTTTGAATTTGCCTTTTTCGTAGTCTTCCCTGACGTAAGCCTTCACCACTCGCATTGCCTTGACGTTTTCCTGCACGCTTTCGTTAAGCTTGTCGTACTTTTTGAAAACTCTGTTGAATATCGGCGTAACCGTGCCCATCAAAAGTCCGCCCAAAACGGCAAGAATAAGCACCACGCCCACTTGGAAAAGCGACATGGTTTTGCTGATTTTTAGCGTCATAATAAGGCTGAACGCAAACATCAACGGCGCTCTTACCGCCGTTCTGATGATGACCATATAGGCGTTCTGAATGTTGCCTACGTCCGTCGTCAGACGGGTAACCAAGCTCGACGTGCTGAATTTGTCGACGTTTGCAAAGCTGAAGCTTTGCACCTTGTAAAACAAATCGTGGCGCAGATTTTTTGCAAACCCCGCCGACGCCTTTGCCGAAATTTTCGCGGCGTACGCGCCCGCGCCCAGACTTATCGTGGCGCAAATCACCAGAAACAGCCCGTGATACACTATCGCGAGAAGCGCGTTTCCATTCGCCATCGAGGTTATGAAGCGGTTGATGTCGCCGACTATGCTCTCCGTTGCCGAAGACGTGTTGCTTGCCAACCCCTCCAGAGTGTTTATCATGCTTGCCGTAAACAGCGGAATGGTACATTCCATCAGCACTTCCACCGCAATCAGAAGCGGCGAAAGCCAGCTTACGGCCTTGTACTCCCTTACGGAGCCTAAAAGTTTCTTTAACTTTTCCAACATACTTTGATCCTTATATATAAAAATTTATTTTAACAGATTTTGTTTACACTTGTCGATGACGGCAAAGAACGTTTCGAGGTCCTTGTCGCTTATTCCGTCAAGCATATCCTTTTCAACGTCGTCGAACGTTTTCAGTGTTTTGTCCAGAACCAGTCGTCCTTTGTCCGTCAAAGTCAGCATTTTCAGCCGCTGATCGTGCGGCGCGTTTTTTCTTTCGATAAAACCGTTTTGCTCCATAAGCTTAAGCATTTCGGTCATAGTCGAGCGGCGGCAGTTGAAATGTTCCTCCACGTCCTTTTGGTAGCACACCTCGTCGCCCCTTGCGTTCAGAAATCCTAAAATTCTGCCCTGCGAGGCGGTAAGTCCCTCAAGATCCTTTTCGGCGTTTATGCCGTCGACTTTTCGTTTTATGAGGTTTGAAAGCGTCCTGCATTCGAACCCTACCGTTTTTTTCACCGTTAGCTCCTTTTGTTTGAAAAACAACCAAATTTGTTAGCGTACTAACATTTTATACACAAATATTTTTATTGTCAACAGCTTACGCCGAGTTTTTGCTAATTATTTTGCATATTTTCAAAAAATCGTTGTCGAAAATTAAAGCAAGCTTAAAAACCATTTATTTGATTGAAAAAGCGTGCAATTTCGAAAATATGTGTTATACTTACAATTAAGGTTTTATACGACCTCGAAAAATAAGCTTATTTAGGAGTATTCAATGAGAATAGTCATCGCAGGATGCGGGAAAATCGGCAAAGCAATAACCGGCAGTCTGGTGGCCGACGGGCACGAAGTGGTCGTGATCGACAGCAAACCGGAGGTTATCAAAACCGTTTCCAACACTTACGACATAATGGGAATATGCGGCAGCGCAACCGATTCGGACGTGCTTAAAGACGCGGGCGCAAACCGCGCTGAGCTGTTTATTGCGCTCACGGGTTCCGACGAACTCAACATGCTCTGCTGTTTTATGGCCAAAAAACTCGGCGCCAAGCACACCGTTGCAAGGATCAGGGATCTTGAAAACAACGACAACGGCTTCGATTTTATGAAGCAGCAGCTCGAGCTGTCGCTTTCGGTGAATCCGGAGCTTCTGACCGCCGAGGCTATCTATCAGATTCTGAAGCTGCCTTCCGCCATCAAGGTGGAAACCTTCAGCAGCAGCCGTATGGAAATGGTGGAACTGTATCTGCCGCAAAACACTGCCGTCGAAGGCGTTCCTCTCGGCGAGCTCAGAAAAAAATTCAAAACACCGTTTTTGGTTTCGGTCGTCGGAAGAGGCGACAAGGTTTTCATTCCGGGCGGCGATTTTGCCCTGAAAGCGGGCGACAAAATCGGTCTCCTCGCCGAAAAAGACGACATCGGCAAAATTTTGGAGATTCTGGAAATTCAGCACAAAAAGGTCAAGAGCGTCATTATTATGGGCGCGGGCATAACTTCTGGGTATCTGGCGTCACTCCTCAACGACGATCATATCGAAGTCAAAATCATCGAAAAAGACGAAGCGGTCTGCGAAAAAATGTGCGAGGCTCTGCCGGCCGGCTGCACCGTAGTTTGCGGCGACGGAATGAGTCAGGATCTTTTGACGGAAGAAGGGCTGGACTCCGCCGACGCATTCGTTGCGCTTTCGGGCATGAGCGAATCGAACATACTTATTTCCTTCTACGCCATACAGAAAAACGTGTCCAAAGTCATCAGCAAGGTCAACCGCGACGAGCTTTCGGGCATTGCCGAAAAGCTGGGGCTGGAATGCGTCGTTTCACCTAAGAGCATCGTTGCCGACGTCGTGCTTCAATACGCGCGCGCGTTGGACAAATCCTCCGGCGACAGCCAGATCGAAACGCTTTATTCGGTCATGGGAGGCCTTGCCGAAGCGCACGAATTTGCCGTTTTGCCTGACTTCAAATTCACCGAAATTCCGCTTAAGGACCTGCGCAGAAACTCGGATATTCTGGTTGCGGGCATAGTTCGCGGACACAAAGCGATTATTCCGGGCGGCGACGACGTTATAAAAGAAAAAGACAAAGTCATCGTCATCACCACCACCAAAAATCAAATCTACAAACTTTCGGACGTTTTCCGCAAATAGGTGTTATATGAATTTCAAAATGATTTTCAACACTACGGGCAGGGTTCTCAAAACCGAAGCCGCGATGCTGGCGTTGCCTCTTTTGGTGAGCGTTATCTATAAGGAAACCTGCGCCTGGGGCTTTCTGGCCGCCATTGCCGTGGCTTTGGCGCTCGGCTTTGCCCTGACGCTGGCGTTCAGGCCCGACGACAGACGCATCTACACTAAGGAAGGCCTCGTAACGGTTGCGCTTATATGGATGTCCGTTTCGGCAATCGGAGCTTTGCCGTTCGTCATATCGGGCGATATTCCCAACTACGTGGACGCTCTTTTCGAAACGGTCAGCGGCTTCACCACCACCGGCGCTTCCGTCGTAACCGACGTCGAATCGCTCAGCAAGGGCATTTTGTTCTGGCGCAGCTTCACACACTGGATCGGCGGCATGGGCGTTCTCGTGTTCGTTATGGCGGTAACTTCAAAAACGACGGATCGTTCCATTCACCTTCTCCGCGCCGAAATGCCGGGGCAGGAAGTGGACAAAATCGTTCCGCGCGCGAAAGACACCGCTCTTATTCTCTACGTCATCTACACCGTTATGACGGCCGTTTTGGTGGTTATGCTCCTTTGCGGCGGCATGAGCCTCTACGACAGCGTGGTTCACGCGTTCGGCACCGCAGGCACCGGCGGATTTTCGATAAAGGCAGACGGCCTCGCCGGCTACAACGCCTATATTCAATGGGTTCTCGCGATATTCATGCTGCTTTTCAGCATCAACTTCAACCTCTACTACGTCGTTTTGATCGGCAAATTCAAAAACTTCTTTAAGTCGACCGAGCTTTGGGTTTTCGTCGGAGCGGTGCTTGTCAGCGTAACCACGGTAACTCTCAACATTTTGTCGTCGTGTCAAAACTTTGCCGAAGCATTGAGGCTCGGAACCTTCCAGGTTTCCTCCATCGTTTCAACGACGGGCTACTCCACCGCGGACTTCAACAACTGGCCGGCGCTCTCGAAAACCGTTCTGCTTCTTCTGATGTTTATGGGCGGATGCGCAGGCTCCACGGCGGGCGGATTCAAAGTTTCCAGAGTGGTCATAATCGTCAAAAAAATCTTCGGAAATCTCAAAAAAGCCGTCCACCCGAGGACGACCAACGTCATCAAAATGGACGGAAAAAGAGTGCCGGACGAAACCATCGAGGGCGTAACGAGCTATTCTCTGGTATATATGGTTCTGCTGTTTCTGATCGTTCTTCTGCTGTCCTTCGACACGCACCTTCCTTCCTCGGTGGCTCTCGAAACCAACATAACAGCCGCAGTCAGCTGTTTCAACAACGTCGGCCCGGGGCTCAGCCTTGTCGGCCCGGCCGAAAACTACGCCTTCTATTCGCACTTTTCCAAAATCGTTCTGTCGTTTGCAATGCTTTTGGGAAGGCTGGAAATTTATCCTATTCTTCTTACGCTAAGTCCGATGTTCTGGCTGAAAAAATAAGTTTACAATCAAAAAAACGGCAGCTAAACTGCCGTTTTTGTTTTTATATTCGTTTTCTATCTGTGTTTGCCGTTAGTAAACTCAAGCACTTTTGCCGTTTCTCCGAAAACCAAAATGTGATCTCCTTCCGCAAAAGCGTACTCCGCCGACGGCAACAACGGCTCTTTTTGAGAATTTTTAACGATAAGAATATTTAGTCCGAATTTTTTCCTTGAATCCACGTCGACGACCGTTTTCCCTATCCATTTCGACGGAACGGCTATTTCCAATATTGCGTGGTCGGAATCGATTTCGATGTAGTCGAAAACCTTTCGGCTGTTCAATTTCACCGCCAGTTTTTCCGCAATATCTTCGTCGGGATAAACCACTTCATCCGCGCCGCATCTCAGCAAGAACTTTTTTTGAATACTCGTCGCGGCTTTCGACACGATGTACTTCGCGCCCAAATCCTTCAGAAGCGACGTTATCTCCAAAGACGACTGAAAATCGTCGCCTATGGCCACTATGCAACAATCGTAAGACGGAACGTCCAAAGACTTCAGATTGTTCACGTTGGCGCAATTTGCGATAAGTGCGTTGGTATATTCGGAAGACAGCGCGTTTACCGCTTCCTCGTTTTTGTCGACGATCATAACGTCGTCTCCCATAGCCCTAAGCTTTTCGCCAAGCGTTGTGCCGAATTTTCCGAGACCTATAAGTAAAATCGATTTCATAAGCATTTTCCTTTATCCGATCAAAATATTTCCCACGGGCTTTTTAACGTCGTCGGAAGTCGCCGTTTTCCCGAAAGCGAGAGCAAACGTAAGTATTCCGACTCTGCCCGTAAACATCAACAAAATTACGATAACTTTCGAAACGGACGACAACAGCGGCGTCGCGCTCATCGAAAGTCCCACCGTGCCGAGGGCGGAAACGACTTCGAACAGCAGTTGCTTAAACGACAAAATTTCGTCCGGCTCGATCGCACACAGCGTTACCGTGGAAAAAACGACGATCAGCAAACACGAAGAAAAAACGGCAAGCGCCTGATTTATCACTGAAGAATCTATTCTCCTCGATCCGATCGTAACGTCTTTTTTCCCTTTAAACGCGGCAACCATTCCCATCACTATAACGGCCATCGTTCCTACTTTTACGCCGCCCGCAGTGCTCCCCGAGCCGCCGCCGATAAACATCAACACAACCGTCAGAAGATATCCGCTGTCGGACAGCGAAAACAAATCGGTCGTATTGAATCCTGCCGTTCTCGGCGTTGCCGCATTGAAGAAAGCTACCAGCAGTTTCT
>ERZ808286.539-NODE-539-length-24374-cov-8.434763_pt1 | contig 24374 bp, 16 predicted proteins | sample MGYA00521276_ERZ808286 | MGnify/ENA primary metagenome ERZ808286 (study PRJEB31516, sample SAMN03275607) | gut metagenome | biome: mammalia-associated habitat; material: feces | host: Papio cynocephalus | place: Kenya | collected 2012-08-01 ... | reverse complement strand
CCCTCTCCCCCTACGCCCACTGCGCCGCCAACCCCCTCCGCTTCACCGACCCAACAGGCGAACGTCCCATTGTGTACATTGAAACAAATAGTTGGGGACACGTTTTTCTGTCAACAGGTGAAGGAGCATCCTTAACGGTGTACACATATGGCAGATATGGCAATACCTGGAAAAATATCCCTTCGGTTGGTTCTACGGCCGGCGAAGGTATCCTTATAAGATTAAAAGGCAATGATGCACAAAGATTCATCAACGATGAAGACAAACGATTTGGTCTGAATGCATTTGCTTTCGAGCAAGATAAGGACGCTGAGATAAACGCTTATTTTGACAATATTCTACAAGAAAAATCCGCTGATCCGTCAAACAAACGTGACGTAAAAAATATCGGTAAAGGGATTGTAATAGACGAATACAATGTAGTGAACAACAACTGCGTAACGACCTCTTTGAATGCGATTCAAGCAGTCGGTATCGATGTGTCATCTATAGTTGCTATATCCCCCGCCCAACTACTGACAAAAATGCAGAACGCATTAAAAGCATCAAAATCCAATTGGCTCATTCGTCTTCTTATGGGCGAAACAGGGCAACCTCCTTTTTATGAAACCGAAATTGATAAATAATACGCCCCGGCTATCTCGCTTGATGGCGTGGACCGCAGCAATATGGTGCCTATTGGTGGCGGCGGCATCCTTTCTTGCGGCTATAAACGTGTGGTCGCTGACCATCGACTTCTACTATTTGGACAATGACGGCGTCACCCCTTTCGGATGCAATGCCAACGAAATATTTGGTATATGGCATGACATGATACCTCGGAGCCTATGGTGGATTTATGCTGTTTCGATGCTGTCTGTCGCGACGTACATCTCGCTCAAGCGCAGTTGGGGCGTATTAGCGACTTACATTGTCGTATCCGTTGCATTCTTCTATTTATGGATATCGATGCAAATCGGCATTTCGGATGGGCTTGAAGTCGGTCTAACTCAATTCGTAGACAACGAGACAATCCACGGTCTTAACGATGCTGTGGACAACGCGTACAAGCGCTTGGGTCTTGTCGATTTGCTCGGTATGACATACGCATTGGTATCGCTCGTGTTTATCGGGATGCCGAGCTTTATGGTAATTGTCCGAGAGGAGTGTGCTCGGATGAAAGCGAAATGAGGTGTGCGGTCGGAGCGCCCGCGTCCAAATATTCAAAGAGTGAGTATTTTTACCTATAAACAACACCGGTTCTGACTCATAAACCACAATTTTCAACTCTGATTTTAGGGATTTATCGTAAAGCGGAGGCTGCACAATCGGCTGAAAATTGCGAAAAAATCGCTAACTTTGTCAATACAAACGACCTAAGTCATATAAGAAAACTACATCGAAATGATAGAATATATCGAAGGACGCATCGACAGCCTGCAACCCGCCGCTGCGGTCATAGACACCGGCGGCACCGGATACCTGGTCAACATTTCGCTCAACACCTACGAAGCCCTGCAAAGCCAAGAGCGAGCCCGCGTACTCGTCCACGAAAATATACGCGAAGACGCCTGGGTGCTCTACGGCTTCGCCGACGAGCGCGAGCGCGCACTCTTCCGCCTGCTCATAGGCGTCAGCGGCGTGGGCGCCGGCACGGCACGCGTGGTACTCTCGTCCTACGACACGGCACGTCTCGAGGCCATCATCGCCGGCGGAGACGTCAAGGCACTGAAATCCGTCAAGGGCATAGGCGCAAAAACAGCCGAACGTATCATTGTAGACCTGCGCGACAAAATAAAACCAAGCGAACTTACGTTAATACAACAGACCGCTGCGCGCTCCGCCGATTATGACGAAGCTCTCGGAGCTCTGGTGATGCTCGGTTTTGCCCGCGCTCAAAGCCAAAAGGCTCTTGATCGCCTGTACGATGCCGACCCGACACTGAAAGTCGAAGCAGCCATCAAACAGGCGCTCAAGCTACTGTAACATCCACGGGAACGTAGCGCAAATATTGTTGTAATTGAAGCACTTAGACCGCATCATATCACCGATACGACACATCGGCGCTTTGTATGGCGGGCGGCGGAGATGGTATGTCCTGACCGCTGCCACTGCTATTGTATGCGCCCTGACGCTGCTGCCGACTATGGCTCAGACGCCCGGAAACACACCCGCGCAAATGACCCCGCCGCCCATGTTCCGCGCCACTTCGCCCAAGGCCGCCAAGGACACCACTTCCATGCCCTTTGCGCCACGCCCCGTAATTCCGCACAGCTACGAAGACCTCATCGCCGACGAGCAGGCATACGACCTTACAACCCCCTCCAACATCAAGACCGAAGCCGAGTACGACCCCGAAACGCGGTGTTACATAGTGCGCACCAAGATGGGCGACACCGAAATCACCACGCCCTTTATGCTCAGCGAAGCCCAGTACAACGACTGGCAGCTGCGCCGCTCGATGCAGCAGTACTACAAACAGCGCAACCTCGAGCAAGTCACCGAAAAAGAGAAGAAACCCTTCAACATCTTTGATATGAACTTTGCCCTCGGGCCCCTCGAAAAAATCTTCGGACCCGGCGGCGTACAACTGCGCACCCAAGGGTCGGTACAAATCTCCATGGGCATCAAGTCCAACAAAACCGACAACCCCTCGCTGTCGCTGCAAAGCCGCCGCAAGACATACTTCGACTTCGACCAAAAAATTCAGGCTACCATCAACGCCAGCGTCGGCGACCGCCTGAAATTCAATATGACCTACAACACCGATGCCACCTTCGACTTCGACAGCAAAAATATCAAGCTGGCCTACGAAGGCAAAGAAGACGACATCGTCAAAAGCATCGAAGCCGGCAACGTGTCCATGACCACCGGGTCATCGTTGATACGCGGCTCCACAGCCCTTTTCGGCATCAAGACCAAGCTGCAATTCGGACGCCTGACCGCCACAGCTCTCGTTTCGCAACAGAACTCGGAGAGCAAAAGCGTCAATACACGCGGCGGCAGCCAGACCACATCCTTCACCATCAACGCCGACGAGTACGACCAGAACCGTCACTACTTCCTCGGCCACTTCTTCCGCGACAACTACGACACCTGGGCCTCCAAGCTGCCGCTGGTATCCTCGGGCGTCAATATCACCCGTATCGAAGTATGGGTCACCAATAAAGGCAATCGCTACGAGCAGTCGCGCAACATCGTGTCGTTCATGGACTTGGGCGAAGAAAGTCGCATAGCCTCCAACCACTGGACGCCCAATCCGACGTACCCCAATCCCTGCAACAACTCCAACGACCTGCTGCGCACCGTCAAAGACCAATACCCCGATGCACGCGACATCTCGCAAGTGACACAAGTACTGGCGCCGCTCCAAGCCTACGGCATCGAAGGCGGCAAAGACTACGAAAAAATAGAGAGTGCACGCCTGCTCTCCTCCAACGAGTACACCCTCAACTCCAGCCTGGGCTACATCTCCATCAAGAGCGCCCTCAATGCCGACGAAGTACTCGCCGTAGCATACGAATACACCTACCGCGGACAAGTATACCAGGTAGGCGAATTCAGCGGCGACATCACCGAGACGGACAAAGCCCTGTACGTCAAGATGCTCAAAGGCACCACCGTCAATCCGCGCCTGCCCATCTGGGACCTGATGATGAAAAACGTCTACAACCTCGGCGGATACCAGATACAGCAAGAAAAATTCAAATTCAATATCAAGTACCTGAGCGACACCACCGGTACACAAATCAACTATCTGCCCATCGCGGGTCTCAACGACAAGTCGCTGCTGCAAGTGATGAACCTCGACCGCCTGGACTCGCAACAAGACAGCAATCCCGACGGCTTCTTTGACTTTGTCGAAGGCTACACCATACTCTCGGCCACCGGTAAAGTCATTTTCCCCGTAGTCGAGCCCTTCGGCAGCCACCTCGAATCGGTCATCACCGACCCGGTGCAACGCGAGCACTATTGCTATCCTCAACTATACGACTCCACCCTGGTCGTGGCTCGACAATTTGCGGACAAAAACAAGTTTATAATGGACGGCGAGTATCAGGCCTCCTCCGGGTCGCAAATACGACTCAACGCCATGAACGTCCCCCGAGGCAGCGTCGTAGTCACCGCCGGCGGCGTCACCCTCACCGAAAACGCCGACTATACCGTCGACTACGCCATGGGTATAGTCACCATCACCAACCAGTCCATCATCGATTCGGGCCAAAGCATCAGCGTCAGCCTTGAAAACCAATCGCTATTCTCCACCCAGCGCAAGACACTGCTCGGCCTCGACCTCCAATACGAGTTCAGCAAAGACTTCAATATCGGAGCCACCGTCATGCACTTCGGCGAAAAATCCCTCACCGAGAAAGTCAATATCGGCGACGAAACGGTCAACAACACCATGCTCGGGTTCAACCTAAGCTACAACAAAGAATTCATGTGGCTTACCAACCTGCTCAACAAGATACCCACCGTCAACGCCACCGCCCCCTCGCGTCTGAGCCTCTCGGCCGAATATGCCCGCATCATCCCCCACAGCCAAAAGTCAGGCTCGAACAAAGGCTCGTCATACGTAGACGACTTCGAGAGCTCCCAGACCGGCATAGACCTACGCAGTCCCTACTCGTGGTTCCTGGCCTCCACCCCCTACGACCCGTCGGCGGACGCCCTGTTCCCCGAAGCGGCACTGAGCAACGATGTCAGCTACGGCAAAAACCGTGCATTGCTCAACTGGTACTACATCGACCGACTGTTCACCCAACGCAACTCCTCGCTCATTCCCGGCTACCTCAAAAGCGATGTAGCCCAACTCTCCAACCCCTACGTGCGCGAAGTCACCACGCGCGAAATCTTCCCCGGGCGACAGTTGCAATACGGCGAAAGCAACGCCATACAGACGCTCAACCTCTCATTCTACCCCTCGGAACGCGGCCCCTACAATGTAGATGCCGACAACGTCGATGAAGACGGCAACCTGCTCAACCCCGAAAAACGCTGGGGCGGCATCATGCGCCGTATGGACAATACCAACTTCGAACAATCCAATATCGCATACATCCAATTCTGGCTGCTCAACCCCTTCCTCGACCCCGAAAATCCCAACTACGATGGCGGCGACCTATACTTCAACTTCGGCGAAGTCTCCGAGGACATCCTCAAAGACGGCCTCAAAAGTTACGAAAACGGCGTACCAGCCGACGGCAGCGACCAAAATATGGCCGAAACCGTATGGGGCCGCGTGTCGCGTCAGAACTCACTGACCTACGCCTTCGACACCTCCAACGATGCACGCCGCCGCCAAGACGTCGGCCTCGACGGACTGTCCAACGAAGACGAATATGCCTTCGGCACCTACAGCGACTACATCCAACGCCTGCGCAATCGTGTGAGCGCCGCCACCACCGATGCCATGACCGAGGACAAATTCTCACCCCTGAACGACCCCGCCGGCGACAACTACCACTTCTACCTCGGCGACGACTACGACCAACAACGTCTGGGCGTACTCGAACGATACAAACGCTACAACGGCGTCGAAGGCAACTCCCTGTCGCCCGAAGACGCCGACGACCCGCGCTACCAGTCGTCGCGCTCCGTCCCCGACGTCGAAGACATCAACCAAGACAATACACTCAACGAGTACGAACGCTACTTCCAGTACCGCGTATCCATACGTCCGCAAGACCTTGTCGTGGGCCAAAATTACATCACCGACAAGCAGACATCCATGGTGCGCGGCCGCGACGGCAAAGACTACGAAACCGAGTGGTATCAGTTCAAAATACCCTTGGCCGACTACGAGAAAGTCGTGGGCAGCATCACCGACTTCTCCACCATACGCTTTGCCCGCATCTTCATGACCGGCTTCAAGCGCCCCACCCACCTGCGCTTCGCCACCCTCGAGCTGGTGCGCGGCGAGTGGCGCGGATACAACTTCAACCTCAATAAGCGCGGCGACACACCCGCCCAAGGCCAGCTGGACATCTCCGTAGTCAATATCGAAGAGAACGCCTCGCGCGAACCCGTCAACTACGTCCTGCCCCCCGGCGTGACACGTATCGTCGACCCCGGACAAAGCCAGATCACGCAGCTCAACGAGCAAGCTATGATGCTCAAAGTCACCGACCTCGATGCCGGAGACGCTCGCGGTGTATACCGCAACACCATGCTCGATCTGCGCAACTACCGCCGCCTGCAAATGTGGACGCACGCCGAAGCACTCATCAACAACTCCACCCAACTTCAGAGCGGCCAACTCTCCGTATTCCTGCGCCTGGGCACCGATGTCAAAAACAACTACTACGAATACGAGATACCGCTGCAACTGACCCCCCACGGCCACTACAACAACGACTCGCCCTCCGACCGCCAAATCGTATGGCCGCGCGACAACTACCTCGACTTCAACCTCCAAGCCCTTGTAGACCTCAAGAAAGCACGTAACGCCGCCAAACGTGCCGAAGAAGAAGGCGTAGGATACAACACCCTATACTACGGACGCGACCCCGACAACGAGCGCAATCGTATGGCCGTGCTCGGCAATCCCTCGCTGTCCGACGTGCGCGTCATGCTCATAGGCGTGCGCAACAACAGCTCCACCACCAAGGACGGAATTATCTGGGTCAACGAGCTCAAAGTAACCGACTTCAACGAAGAAGGCGGATGGGCCGGACAGGCCAAGGCCACCCTCAACGTCAGCGACATCGCCACCGTCAACGTGGGCACGCACATCGAAACCGCCGGATTCGGCGCCGTAGACCAAAGCCTCAACGAACGCCGCCTCGACGACTACCACCAGTACAACGTAGCAGTGCAAGCCGAATTGGGCCGCTTCCTCCCCGAAGCGGTAAAACTCCACGCACCCATATACTACTCCTACTCCACCGAAAAAACCTCGCCCAAGTACAACCCGTTGGACCAGGACGTCCTGCTCAAAGACGCACTCGAAGCCGCCGGCTCCAAGGCCGAGCGAGACAGCATCAACGGATACGCCGAACAGCGCACCACGGTACGCAACTTCTCCATATCCGGGCTGAAATTCGATGTCCAGAGCAAAAATCCCATGCCCTGGGATCCGGCCAACTTTACGCTCAACTTCAGCTTCAATAAGCAGACCAAAGTCGACCCCACCACCGAGTACGAGTACACCAACGACTACCGCGGCTCATTCCAATACTCCTACTCGCCGTTTGTCAAGGCCCTCAAACCCTTCTCGTGGATCAAGTCCAAGAACAAGAACCTCAAATTCCTCAAAGACTACGAAATACAGTGGCTGCCCAACAACATCACCTTCCTGACCAATATGAGCCGCTACTACTACGAGCAGCAGACACGCTCGGAGACAGACGTGATGTTCCAAATGCCAGTATCCGTGTCCAAAAACTTCATGTGGGACCGCCAGCTCAACCTCACCTGGAACATCGTCAAGTCGCTGTCGCTGTCCTTCAGCTCGAACACGGCCGCACGTATCGAAGAACCCATAGGAGCGGTCAATCGCAAGCTCTTCCCCGATGCCTATCGCGAATGGAAGCACGAAGTATGGACCAATATCCTGTCTATGGGTACCCCGTGGAACTACAACCAGACCTTCAACGCCACCTATAAGGCGCCGTTCTCGCGCATCCCGACCATAGACTTCCTCACCGCCTCCGGCTCATATAACGCCACATACCGCTGGGACCGCGGCGCCACCGTCGACGATGTGCGCCTGGGCAACAGCATCTCCAACCAGGCGACATGGTCTGCCGACGGACGTATCAACTTCGAAGGCCTGTGGAACAAAATACCCTTTGTCAAGGATGTAAACAAGCGCTTTGCCAATACGCGCCGCAACAACGCCGATAGGCAACGCAAGCCCCGAAAATTCGAGCGCACCTATAAGCTGCAAGCCGACACAACGCTCACCATCAAGCACAACCTGCGTTGCGCCAAGGTCAAAGTAGTGGCCACGCTCACCGACGGAACACCATTCCCCGTAAAAACAAAGATTAAGGACAACAACACCCTGATAGTACTTACGCGCGGCACGCAAGACATCAAGTTCACCATCGAGGAGATTATGAAAGACGAGAAATCGCTGTGGCGCAACATCGGCGAATATGCCACACGCCTGGTAATCTCGCCGCGCAGCTTCTCGATACGCTACCGCAACACCCATACGATGAACATTCCGCTGTTCAACCCCGACATCGGAAATGTCTTCGGCCAAAGCAACTCCTACGGCCCAATGGCCCCGGGTCTGGACTTCGCCTTCGGCTTTGCGGGCGATGACTACCTCTACAAGGCCCTCGACCGCGGATGGCTGGTCACCGACGACGGACAAACCTCGCCGGCGGTGATGGCGCACACCAACGAGCTCAATCTCGAATTGAACATCGAACCCGTCAAAGGCCTGCGCATACAGCTCACCGCCAACCGCACGGACAACCGCACCACCCAGGTACAATTCATGTACGCCGATATGCCCACCACCTACGCCGGATCGTACACCAAGACCCACTGCGCCATCTCCACGGCCCTGCGCAGCGCAAGCGCCGACAACGGATACGCCAGCGATGCCTTCTCCACATTCCTGTCCAATATCCCGGTAGTGCGCGACCGCATCGAGGGACAATACGCCGGAGTGATGTATCCCAACGCCGGATTTATCAAAGGCACCCCGCAAGCCGGAGCGCCCTTCGACCCCGCCGTCGGCGGCGTCAGCACCACCTCCTCGGACGTACTCGTCCCGGCATTCGTGGCCGCATATACCGGCACGGACGCTCGGCACACCTGGCTTGACCCGTTCCCGTCCTTCAGCTCGGTACTGCCCAACTGGCGCGTGACCTACGACGGACTCATCAATCTGGGCAATATGCGCAACATCTTCAAGACCTTCACCGTCAACCACGTATACCAATGTACTTACAGCGTCGGCAACTACTCATCATACCTCAACTGGGTGGCCGCCGGCGGCGAAAATATGGGCTTCACGCTCGACGAACTCACCGGAATGCCCGTACCTTCATCGCCTTACAACATCTCCTCGGTAGCCATCACCGAGAAATTCGCCCCGCTGATAGGCTTCAACGCCACACTCAAAAACGATCTGCAATTCTCCGCCGAATACCGCGACAGCCGTACGCTGACACTCAATACCTCCGCCGGACAAGTCGTCGAAGCGTCCACTCGCGGCCTCAAAATCGGCGCCGGATACAAGATTGTCAACTTCAACTCCTTCCTCAAAATCAAAGGCAGCCAGCACGGCATCTCCAACGACCTGACACTCAACGCCGACTTCAGTATAGACAACAACCAGGCCCTGATACGACGCATCGACAACGGCACCGCCCAGCCCACCAACGGCGCCAAGTCATTCAGCATCAATTTCACCGCCTCATACGTCATGTCCAAGCGTCTGACACTCTCGGCATACTTTGACCATCGCGTCAACACCCCGCTGGTGACCACCTCGTCCTACCCCACCACCAACACCTCCTACGGCATCTCGCTCAATCTCTCATTGGCACGCTGATACAGCCATAAGCCGCATCCGAAAAAAACTTTTGGCGAGAATTGTTTGTCAAAGAAAATATTAGTTGTAACTTTGCACCGTAATACGGGGCGCAAAAGGCTAAGCACCGCCTCGCACCTCCCTCCACCCATATCCTACAATCGCAATACAAAGGCATCCCACGCCGCCTTGGCTGAAAAAACGCCATAAGTCCGCCACACACGTACGGACGCACAATCCCGCGGGCATCGCCCCCGGTCCGAAACACTAATACACGGCACAAGGGATGACAGTCTTAGACAAGACAATAGATACTATCAATTTTCACACGTACAACTTTTTTTACGAGGAAGTCTACACCGGCGCATACGCATCACGCGACACACGCCCGGAGACACACCGATACGGCGACAAAGACACCGCCAAACATTACCCGACTTCCATCCTCAATACATAATATATGTACAATATTACAGATCTTGAGAACATGCCGGACGCCGAACTGCGTAAGGCAGCCGAAGACCTTGGCATTAAAAAAATCAACCTCGAACAGCGCCAAGAATTGGTGTACAACATCTTGGATCAGCAGGCCATAAACAAGGCCGCCGAAGACGCACAGAAGCCCGTGAAGCCTCGTCGCGGACGTCGGCCCAATGCCGAAAAAGCTGCCGAAACCGCCTCCCGGACTGACGAAAAACCCGCGCCCAAGAAACGCGGCCGCAAGAAAAAATCCGAGATAGCAGCCGCAAAGGCCGCCGAGGCCGCCGAAACAGCGGAACAACCCGCCGCACAAGCCACGGAACAACCTGCCGCCGAAGCTGCACCCGCCGAAGCAAAAGTCGAAGTCCCCACCACAACCGAGGACAAACCCGCGCCCAAGAAACGCGGCCGCAAGAAAAAATCCGAGATAGCAGCCGCACAAGCCGCCGAGGCCGAAACTACGGCCGAAACTACGGAACAACCCGTCGTACAAGCCACGGAGCAGCCCGCCGCCGAGGTCAAACCCGAAGCGACACAACCCGCTGCCGAAGTCGCAGCCGAAGCTCGGCCCGCCGAGGATGCTCCCAAAGCAGCAAAGCAAAACGATGCAGGCAATACACAGCCGGAAAATAAAGACGCTTCATTCGCCGCCTTCTTCCCCCAATCCGGCGGAGGCCGCACCTTCACTCCGCGCTCTCAACGCGAACGCGAAGCCGATGAACAACGCCGCCGGCAAATGCAGGCACAGCAGCAAATGCAACAACAGGCACAGCAGCCCTACACCCACCCCATATTGACGCCCGAGCAAAGCGCCGCCAATCCCATCACCATCGGCGACCCGCAGCCCAACACCCAGGTGCAACCCGCACCTCCCGGACAGGGCAAGAAAAACAAGAAAAACCGCAACAAGAACAACGCCAATATGGGGTTTGTCGACAGCCGCTTCGACTTCACCGACATCATCGAAACATGCGGCGTACTCGAAATAGAAAGCCAGGGCTACGGATACCTCCGCTCGGCGGATTACAACTATATGCCCTCGCCCGATGACATCTACCTCACTCAGCAGCAAATCAAACAATATGCGCTCAAGACCGGAGATGTGGTCGAATGTACCATACGCCCGCCGCGCGAAAACGAGAAATACTTTGCCCTGAGCCAAGTGCTGCGCGTCAACGGCCGCACACCGCGCTTCATCCGCGACCGCATAGCCTTCGAGCACCTCACGCCGCTGTTCCCGAACGAGAAATTCGACCTCACCTCCGGCAAGACCTGCAACCTGTCGACACGTGTCGTCGATATGTTCGCTCCCATAGGCAAAGGCCAACGCGGCCTTATCGTAGCACCGCCCAAGACCGGTAAGACCATACTGCTCAAGGATATAGCCAACGCCATAGCCGAAAACCACCCGGAGACATACATTATGATTCTCCTCATCGACGAACGCCCCGAGGAAGTCACCGATATGCGCCGTACAGTGCGCGCCGAAGTCATCGCCTCAACTTTTGACGAACCCGCCGACCGCCACGTACGCATCGCCGGCATCGTCCTCGAAAAGGCCAAGCGTATGGTCGAATGCGGCCACGATGTAGTCATCTTGCTGGACTCCATTACCCGCCTGGCACGCGCATACAACACCTGCGCCCCCGGCTCGGGCAAAATCCTCAGCGGCGGTGTTGACGCCAACGCCCTGCAGAAGCCCAAGCGCTTCTTCGGCGCCGCCCGCAACATCGAAAACGGCGGATCGCTCACCATCATCGCCACAGCCCTCACCGAGACATCTTCCAAGATGGACGAAGTCATCTTCGAGGAATTCAAGGGTACCGGCAATATGGAACTCCAACTGGACCGCAAGCTCTCCAACAAGCGCATATTCCCGGCCGTAGACATCATAGCCTCGTCCACACGTCGCGACGACCTGCTCATACGCGCCGAGAACCTCAATCGAATGTGGATTTTGCGCAACTTTCTCAGCGACCGCAACAGCATCGAAGCCATGGAGTTCATCAAAGAACGTATGGAACGCACACGCGACAATGACGAGTTGCTGCGCATCATGAACCAGTAACCACTGCCGCCGTATAAGCAAATCCCTGTAAGAGGTGCAATATTGCGCCCGCGCAGCAAAGTAGCGACACGCTAAATAATATCACGCACAATGAAATACGCAATCTTCCCCCCCGAAGAAATTCTGCAGGCCACCGTCACCCTGCCGCTGAGCAAGAGCGAGAGCGCACGTCGAATAGTCATCGATGCCGTCGGCGGATACACCACGGCAGCCGAAGACGTTGCCGACTGCGATGACACTCGGGCGCTGATGCAAGCGATATCGGCACGCACGGGACGCGTCGATATAGGCGCCGCCGGCACAGCTATGCGCTTTGCCGCAGCATTTTTTGCCGCCACCGAAGGCGCGGACATCATTCTTGACGGCATCGAACGCATGCGCCACCGCCCCATAGCGCCGCTTGTCGAAGCCCTACGCCGCCTCGGCGCCGACATCGAATACACCGATGCAGACGGTGAGAAGGCCAAAGGCACGGAAGGATATGCACCGCTACACATACGCGGGCGTCGGCTCGAAGGCGGCACGGTGAACATTGATGCCACTGTCAGTTCGCAGTTCATCAGCGCCTTGGCACTGGTAGCTCCGCTGATGCGCAATGGGCTGCGCATCGTCCTCGAAGGCGATGTTACCTCGGCTCCATACCTGCGCATGACCCTGGAGATGCTGCGCCTGCGCGGCATAGATGCCGCCCTCGAAGGCAACGATGTGTGCATACACGGCACCGCCGCCGACATCAAGGCGGCCGAGACGCCGGTAGGCCGCGACTGGAGCGCCGCATCCTATTGGTACGCCATTGCCGCCCTCTCGTCGGGATGGGTCACCCTCCCCGGGCTACAACTCGGATACCGACTGCAAGGCGACAGCGTTGCCGCCGAAATTTTCGAGCGCTTAGGCGTCATTTCGGAGCAGAACCCCGAAGACGAGGACACGGGCAAGCGCATTGACGGCGTGGGCCTGTCGGCTTCGCCCGAAGTTTACAGCCGCCTGGACCTTGATATGTCGGCCACTCCCGACCTCGTCCCGGCTTTGGCCGTGGCCGCCACCATGCTCGGCGTCCCCTTCCAATTCCACGGCGTCCATACACTACGCGACAAGGAAACCGACCGACTGGAAGCACTGTCCACCGAGGCACTGAAAATCGGAGCTGTCTACGAAATAGACGGAGACGACTCAATCGGATGGGAAGGACGCCGCGTGCCCATACGCACACTGCCCATCATTGACACCTACGGCGACCACCGCATGGCCATGGCCTTTGCTCCGGCGGCGCTGTACCTCCCCGGGCTGGTGATAGACTCCCCGGAAGTAGTGTCCAAATCCTATCCCGGATTTTGGGATGACCTGCGCAACGCCGGATTTACACTCAAGGAAGTGGACGAAGCAGCCCTCAATGACGCCACCGCGCCTCCCGAAGGCCAAAATCCCCTCGGCGAGCAAATGTCCGAGAAGCAAGATCCCGGACTGGACTCCAACGTATTCCCCACCTAAAACCCCGCATCCGGCATGACCGCCATACTCATCCTGGTCGGCATATTAATCGTCTTAGGCCTTGTCGCTTACGCTCTCCAGCGTCACGTTCAAGGGAGTTCGGCGAGCTCGGAAAAATCCGATAGTTCGACAAACTCCGAAAATTCCGACAGCTCCAATAGCTCGGAATGTTGCGGTCTGCACGCCGTATGCGAAAAGCTTGCCGACACGGACGGCGACATCGAATATTTCGATGACGAGGAACTGGACGCCCTGGCCGGCATAGAAGCCACGGCTTATACACCCGAACAGGTCGAGCAATTTCGCGAAGTGCTCACTACCCTGGCCGATGGTGAAGCCCCGGAATGGCTACGCAGCCTACGCCGACGCAACATCGCCCTGCCGGAAGACCTGCGCGACGAAGCTATGATGCTCGTCGAAGATGCGGCACACAACAACGCGCGGACACCGTCTCGCGACAAATCAACGACTTAGACTTATGATTTCCGAATTGCTGACATATCCGTTTTTCAAGCTGGCACTCATAGGTGTAGCCATCATCTCCGTGGCTGCCGCCATCATCGGGTCATATATTATCACCCGACGAATGGTGGCCATCTGCGGCGGCGTCACCCACGCCTGCTTCGGCGGTTTGGGCTTAGGATACTATCTGGGTATCAGCCCAGTACTTATGGCCGGGGTCTTTGCCGTAGGATCGTCGCTGTGCGTCGACTGGCTGTCGGCACGACTGCGCGTACGCCAAGACAGCGCCATCGCCGTCATCTGGGCCCTGGGTATGGCAATAGGTGTACTCTTCGTATTCCTATCTCCGGGATATGTACCCGAGCTTAACAGCTTTCTGTTCGGCAACATCCTCACTATCAACGCCACAGACATCACGACCTTTGCCATATACACCGCCGTGCTTATCGCCTTTGTATCGTGGCAATGGCGACGCATCATTGTCTGCGCCTTCGACCCGGACTTTGCGCGCGTAGCCGGACTACCGGTGCGCTTCATCACCACGACTATGACCATATTAGTGGCCGTATGCATCGTGTTGACCATACGTCTTGTAGGCGTAATGCTGCTGATGTCTATGTTGTCGCTGCCAATGATGATTGCCGAGATTTTCTGTCATCGTATGGGGCCGTTGATGGCGGCCGGGGCAGTTGTATCCCTGGTGACCTGCATCGGCGGTCTTTTTGTCAGCTCGCTGATGGATATTCCCTGTTCGGCCGTTATCGTCATTCTTATGGCCGTTATATTTATTATAGCTAAAGCGGTTACAACCTTAATTGCACTTATTAATAAGACACGTACATCGTCATGAAGATTTGTGACAACATTCTCGAGACCATCGGCTCGACCCCGATGGTACGCATCCACGCCCTCAACCCCAATCCTCGGGTCAACATCTTGGCCAAAGTGGAGGGCTTCAATCCCACCGGAAGCATCAAGGATCGTATAGCGCTGAATATGATTGAGCAGGCCGAAAGCGAAGGCCGGCTACATCCCGGACAGACCATCATCGAGCCCACCAGCGGCAACACCGGCATAGGTCTCGCCGTCGTAGGCATCGTTAAGGGCTACCATGTGGTCATCGTCATGAGTGCCGGTGTCAGCATAGAGCGCCGCCGCATGATACGCTCCTACGGCGCCGAGGTCATACTCACCCCGGCGCAGGACGGCACCGACGGCGCCATCCGCCTGGCTCGCAAGATGGTGGCCGAGCAACCGGAGAAATATTTTATGCCCGATCAATTCAGCAATGCAGCCAACTATCAGGCACACTACCGCGTAACGGCCAACGAGATTTGGGCTCAAACCGGCGGTCATGTCGACTATCTGGTCAGCGCCATAGGCACATCCGGCACCATAATGGGCATAGGACGCTACCTGAAAGCGCTCAATCCCAAGGTGCAAATCGTCTGCGCCCAACCCGTACGCAACCACTACATCCAAGGGCTCAAGAACCTCGAAGAAGCCATTGTTCCGGCCATCTATGACCCCACGCGCATCGACCGACAGGAGATGATCGAATCGGAGGAGGCCATAGATATGGCACGTCAAATTATTGCGCGCGAGGGTATCTTCGCCGGCATGTCCAGCGGTGCAGCCATGATTGCCGCCCGTCGTACAGCCATAGACGCCCCGGACGGCAGCAATATCGTGGTCATCTTCCCCGACCGCGCCGAGAAGTATCTGTCCACAGTGATGTTCGAACCCTTCGCAGACAAGTAAAAAAGCCTGATACGCATTATTATGAAACTGTTTCGTGCACTACTTGCCGCCGGTGCCGTATGTATCGGCGTCCTCGCGGCACATGCCGATGCCGAAATCACCTGGATAGACGGCACCGAGCACGATTTCGGCGCCTTTGCCGAAAGCTCGGAGCCTACCAAATGCGTCTTCCGATACGTCAACACCGGCAACGAGGACCTGGTCATCACCGGGGCGCGGGCTTCGTGCGGATGCACCACGCCGCGATATGATGCGCGACCTCTGGCGCCGGGCGACACGGCAATGATTACAGTGGCTTACGACTCGCAAGGGCGGCCGGGACGTTTCTCCAAAGCTGTATTTGTCAACACAAATACGGAGCCGAAGCGCTCGGTGCTCGTTGTCAAAGGTGTCGTCGTGGGAGCACCGCAGACCGTTGCGCGTCGTTTTCCCGTGGACTTTGGCCCGCTGAAAATGGCGCGTCCATCGGTAATACTGGGTCAAATAATGCGCCGACATGTCAAGAGCGTCTTTACAGACGGATACAACGGCAGCACCGACACCATATCACCGACCGTGGCCTATGCTCCTAAGTGGCTGGAAGTGACGCCAACACCGCGCGCCGTACCACCGGGCGAGCGTCTCAGCCTCAGCTTCTACATCAACGGCGACCGAATACCTCTGTATGGAGCCAATCTCGATTCGGTAGTCATCATTCCCGACAGTCGTCACCCCGAAATACGGCACACGCTCGAAGTGTCGGTGGACGTACACGAAGATTTCTCGAAGTTGGAGCCGCGGGCTTTGGCGCGCGCCCCCCGGGCCGCCGTAGACTCGGAATTGATCAATATCGCCTGCGACGAAGGTCATGCCGTACTGCGCCTGTCCAACCGCGGCAAAGACGATGCGCTGATTGTGCGGCGCGTATACACACTGTCGCCGACGCTGGAAGTGACCGCCCCCAAAGGCTCAAAAGTCAAGAAAGGGCGCAGTGCCGACATCTCCATACGCTTGATACGCGAGGCTATGCCCTCGGACGGAAGGCCGCTGGACGCCCGCGTATTTGTAATCACCAACGACCCGGTGACGCCGGTCATCACCGTACGCGTTACCGCCGCATGCCCCTAAGACCTATATGAAACGCCCGAGCATACATGCATCCACCGCCGTCATAGCCGCCCTAATCGCGGCCATAGCCGTAGCGGTATGTATACGTATGTATGCACATTACCCCGCGGGCGACGAATTGCGCTATTTCTATTGCTTTGACAATGCACAAGGGCGCGATTATTTTGCCTTTGCCACCATGCGTCCCGTCGAGGGTCCGGGCGACATCGTCCGGTCGATGGGCTACCATTATGTCGGCGTCAACGGCCGCATACTCATTCACGGCTTCGAGATGGCCATGTCGACCTTGGCCGGGCCCGAATGGTTCTATCCACTGAATATGGCGGTGCTTGTACTGGCAGTCATCGGCTGCGGACGCCTATGCGGACGCCGCCTCAGGCTCAACGTGCTGTGGTGGGCCGTAGTGGTGACGCTGTGGCTGCACGCCTTCCCGGATCCGAACAGGCTGTGGCTGTCCATCAATCTCGCGCCCAATTACTTGTGGCCATCGCTGGGCGTTATGGCACTGCTGTGGTCCATATACGGGCGGCGCCGGGCGTGGCTGCAATGCACCTTGGCATTCCTTGTCGGGGCATCCAACGAGGGTTTTGCACTTCCCCTTTGCGGAGCTCTGTGGTGCGTAGCACTATGGGGCGGCGAAGACCGCCGTCCGCCGCTGGCGACAATGATAGCCTTGTCTGTCGGATGTCTTGTGCTGACTTGGGCACCGGGCAATTGGCAGCGCATGGCCGTCAACGATGCCTCCGGCTCGGGACTCCTTACGGGACTTGAAATGCTGGGACGCCTGCCGGCGCTGTGGTTCTTCGCAATTATGGCCGTGACCACGGCCGTGCGCAGCGGCTTCCGCGGACTGTGGCGCGCCCTCGGCACAATGCCCGTCATATCAATAGCTTTGGCCTTGGCTCTGCTGATGTCGATAGCCGTACACACCGGCCAACGGTCGCTCACCCCGGTAGCGTTGTTTGCGGTGATGGCCGGATTGCGATTGCTCGAACCGACAATGCCTACCCGCAACACCCGAAGCACGCGCCTGGCCGCCATCGTCTTACTGGCCGTAGTGACGGCTCATCAAGCATGGGCCACCGTCGAGCATGTACGCCGATACGAACAAATAGGCGATGTCATCGAATGTGCACGCCTCGCTCAACGCAGCAAAGCGCCCGCACCCACAAAAACCATTCGCATACATTACAATTGGGCCGAGCCGCCGCGCCTGCTTCGCCGATACGTGTACGACCAGCCGCCCACGCGCTTTGGCACCGAATACCAATGGCGTCTCCAAGGACGATATTACGCCGGAATTCAGATATATACGTATTAGGTTTTAGTGGTTAGGTATTAGGGCTTAGGTTTTAGGTATTAGGTTTTAGTGGTTAGGTATTAGGGCTTAGGTTTTAGATATTAGGGGTTAGGTCTCGGCGATAAAAAACGCCGAAATCGGCCTCGGCGAGCAAGGCGGCAGTCAGTCCGGCGCGCACTCGGCAAAACGCGGAACGCTTCGACCGTCCGAACCGGAGACACGCTCAAAGAACATTCGCAGGGGACGCACCCAGCACAATCGGTCGCCGTACAACCCCTGATAAGCCACCATGCGCTCGAGCGTCTCGCTCGAACGAACACGGCACAACATCCGATAGCGCCCTCCCTTGTAATGGATAAAAGTACGCATCGGCATACACGGATACTCCGCGAGGATGCGTCGCGCAGCCGGCACGAGGGTCTGCAACACATTGTCTCGAAGCATTGTATGCGGACCGTCGTAGTCTATGACAGTCGAGTAGTATCGCCCGAACTCGTCGCGCGTATCGGCCAATGTATCTTTCGATCCGTATAAGCCCCATACACGGTCGCGATAGAACTCATCGTAACAGTCGAATTGGCGAGCCTCCATGCGGCGAAATTCCTCAACAACAGTAGGCGTAATCTCGTAAGACACAGCCCCGTCACAACGTGCCGACTTGTAGGTATGCTCGCCGAGACACCTTGACACATATTCGGACATGTGCAGCATCGGGCTGCACAACAGCGCCGGACAGCCGAACACTTTCACCAACTGCTGACCCAGAAAAGCGCCGTAGCTGCTGCCCGCCACCAAGTCGGGCCGCACTCGGTCGCAGACGTCGAGCGCAACCGTCATAGCCGCCTCCGGACTGACAGGCAAGTCGGGAGCCACGACCTCGGCCTCACCGACCAAGCCCTCGGCCAAAGCCCGAGCCATATCACACGAGCCGCTCCAATTGAGCCCGTGCAGAAAGACAATCTTCTTCACGATACCGATATATATATACGACCGCACGGGACACGGCATACGCGCCACACCCACAGCGGCCCCAAACGATTAGTACATCAATGTTTCACAGGAATCTTGGCGATGCGGCGCTCGTGACGTCCGCCCTCAAAAGGCGTCGACAAGAACATATCCACGATAGCCAAAGCATCCGAAGGCTCGATGAAACGAGCCGGAAGCACCAATACATTAGCATCATTATGCGCACGCGCCAAACGTGCTATCTCCACCGTCCAGCACAATGCCGCACGTATACCCTGATGCTTGTTCAGCGTCATACAGATGCCGTTGCCGGTGCCACACATCGCGATGCCCGGATAGCACTCGCCCGATTCGACAGCCTCGGCGCACGGATGCGCAAAATCAGGGTAATCGCACGACTCCTCCGAATGAGTGCCGAAATCCTTGTAGGCAATACCCTTTGACTCAAGGTAGCCCTCAATGATACACTTGAGCTCGTAACCGGCATGGTCGCTGGCCATCGCCACGACCTTACCTTCTTTCAAGATACTATATTTCTGTTCCATAATCCTCTATTTATAAATAAATTACACGACCGAGCACCGTGACACGGCAAGTCACAAAAAAGCCTTTACGCTTAATCCTCCGGTCACCTATGCCCATCTCAAGTGCAAAATAATAAAAAAAATCCGAGATAATCGCTTGTCGTATCAAAAAAACTTTCTACCTTTGCACCACAAAAGCCCAGGTGGCGGAATGGTAGACGCGCTCGTTTCAGGTGCGAGTGTTGAGAGACGTGCAGGTTCGAGTCCTGTTCTGGGCACCATCCGCAGTAAGGTCGGCACGTGGTGCCGACCTTAGTTTTTTACCCTCCCCGGCATGGCTGCGTCTTCCCCAAATTCACGCCCTCGCTTTTTGGCTTGCGTCGCAAAAAAAGGTCGTGAGGATAATCCCCGGAAAATGTCAGCTTTTGCCCCCGGGAGTGGCTTCCCTACGGCCTTCGATCAAACCACCCCGGGGGCAGCAAAGAACAAAACACTCCTATATGCTTGATGATTGGCACATTGCCTGTCTCCGCTGCGAGCGCAATACATTGCATTCCTAGGTTAGCCGTTTTCTATTATATTCCCGACTACCAATACCTGCACGAATCGTTATAACGCCTCTGAGTTTTACCCCCCCGAATTAACCCGGGAGAGGATATCAAGATTTTTTGTGTAACGCTACAACTCTGCTATGACTCCGATAACTTATCAGTTGACTATTTTCTGAAAATCCATAAATATTTTGCCAATGGCATCGATAAAAGTTAAATTCAGGCCCTCCACAATCGTGGATAAAGAGGGCGCAATATACTACCAGATCATCCACAAAAGAAAAGTGCGCCACCTGCCTACAGGACATAAAGTCTTCCCGTCCGAATGGGACAACAACCGTTCAATGGTCACAACCACCCAAACAAGCGACCGCAAATCCTTTATCCTCTCCATCCGTGAGCGCATCCGCTGGGATGTAGAGCGGTTGACAAAGATTGATCGCAAGCTGGATGCCGAAGGGCTATCTTACGCAGCTGATGATGTAATCGACGAGTTCAACCGTTATGCTCGTGAATACTCATTGTTCAACTTCATGGAGGGGTTGATAGCCAAGCTCAAGCAGAACGGCAAGATAAGAACATCCGAGACGTACAAGTCCACTCTCAACAGCTTCAAGAAGTTCCGTCAGGATGAGGACATTATGCTTGATTGCATCACTTCAGACGTGATGATTTCATATGAAGCCTGGCATCAGCGCCGAGGGATAACACCTAACACAATCTCTTTCTACACTCGCATTTTGCGAGCTGTATATAACAGGGCTGTTGAACAAGATAAAATCGAAGATCGTAACCCATTCAGACGAGTATATACAGGTGTTGAGAAGACTGTCAAGCGTGCTTTACCTTTATCTGTCATCAAGAAGATTAAGGTTCTTGACCTTTCCTTCAAACATTCTCTTGACTTTGCTCGCGATATGTTTATGATGAGCTTTTATCTTCGTGGGATGAGCCTCATAGACATGGCCTTCCTCAAAAAAACAGACCTTCAAAACGGTCATATCACCTATCGACGCCGAAAAACAGGTCAGCAACTGACAATCGAGTGGACTAAGGAAATGCAGATGCTTCTAGACAAGTACCCGCAAAACAGCTCAGATTATATTCTTCCCATAATCAAGAATACAGGAGTGAACGAAAGATGTGTCTATCGAAATATGGGCTACCAAATCAACAATCGCCTCAAAAAGATAGCTAAGATGATTGGAGTCACGATTCCGCTAACCCTTTATGTTGCTCGACATAGCTGGGCATCGGCTGCCAAAGCAAAAGGAATTCCCTTAAGTGTCATAAGTGAAGGTATGGGGCACGACTCTGAGGCTACGACACAAATCTACCTCGCAAGTCTCGATACCTCTGTGGTCGATAAAGCTAATTCCATCATTCTCAAAAGCCTGTAAAACACAAAATCTCATACAGAATAGAGAGTGTGTAACCAAACTTAAAGGGCACCCATTTTGTTAGATGTATAAATAAGAATATACGACATGAAGATATCAACTATAATATATTTAACACTTTGCGCCATATCGCCAATAACGGTTCAGGCGCGAGATATGGGATTGAATAAAGACTACTCAAAATACGTCTTTGTTGATTCCTTTGCGAATGAATTGCCCTTCAGAATGCTTACGCCACCTTCATTGGAGGAGGGGAAAAATTATCCTCTTGTTCTTTTTCTTCATGGATATGGAGAAAGAGGAGATGATAATGAGAAGCAGCTAGAACTTGGAGGCTCCATCTTTTCCAATCCCGTAAATATTGGAAAATATCCGGTATTCGTTGTGTTCCCGCAATGTAGCGAAAAGAGCTGGACTGAGAAAGTAGAACAAAAAACTTTTATGCCTGGCGCATCAGTGCCTAAAGAATCGAAAATCGAACAGTCAGTGATGGCCTTAGTAAGAGATTTAGTTACTGAGCATCCAATTGATACATCAAGAATTTACATTGTTGGAATTTCAATGGGAGGAATTGCCGCATATGACTTGGTTTGTCGCTATCCGGATGTATTTGCAGCTGCTATACCTATTTGCGGTGCAGTAAATCCAGACAGGTTAACCGATGCTAAAGACGTTAAATTCATGATATTTCATGGAGGTGAGGACGAAGAAGTCCCTCCAATATGTGGTCGGGAAGCCTATAGGAAATTATGTTCTGTAGGTGCCGATGTCGATTATATCGAATTTGCAGGCATTGGACATGATTGTTGGACGGCTGCTTTTAACTACCCAGACTTCCTTCCTTGGCTTTTCGCTCAGAAGAAAGACATACCAATCGCGACTGACGGAAATTTGACCTACATCTCCGAATAAAACTCATTTTTATTCCACAATCAGCCTCGGCAATGCCGAGGCTGATTTGTTTCAAGTTTACATTGTTCTCTAAACAAGAGATACCTTAATATAACTGCAAAGTTACGCAATTTATTGGGTTTGAGAAGCTAAAAAAGACAAGAACTTTACCATTGCGACCTTCAATATTGTCCTGAAATCTTCATAGTAGCTATTTGTTTAGCAAACATGAATGACGAATAGGCTTATACTTCTGCTAATCAACATATAATCATTAAGTGCAATCTCTTGTTTAGAGAGCCTCAACAAAACCAAAGAAAATGACATACTCATCAGACCACCATAACCAGTCAATTAGGCTAAAACTCTGCAACACAGAGGCAGGAATTGCTTCTGTGTTCTTAAAAAGCACAAATCTTTTAGAAAGAGTGCCTTATACGAATGCAAAGATACGAAAAATCCCTGAATTAAGCACCTTTATGAGAGCATATTTTAGTCTTTCACTCGGGAGCAAATGGGCAATATTTATGAAATAGTCTGAAATTGTTTAGGAGAGGGCCCTCATTTTGAGCAGCAATATGTTGAATAGTAGAGATTTGAATGCTTTGAAAATCTCTTTCTAAGAGATGCCTATCAATCATTATTCAAAACTAACGCTGATGTTGAAATTTATATCCTTATTACTCCTGCTAATTTTAGGCATAACCGGAAAGGCACAGGAGATTGTTCAGGGTTCGTTCAGTTCTCTGAGCGATGCTCATGCTGTTAGTGTAAGATTTGATTTTGAGTCATCCACTGTTGATGGTCTCCCATTGAGTGATTTTATCGAAAATGAATCGTTTGAGGAAGGGGATTCTTACAAAGATGCGTTTGCCAAAGACCTACGTGAGATAGTGGGCGATTTTATTGAAGAATTCAATGATACCAACTGCCCGATGCTACTCACCGTCAGCGACTCTCCTAAGATACTGTTAACAGTCTCATGCTCGAGTATTAGCAGAAAAGGGAATGAAGTGAAGTGCTTGTATTCATTTACTAATAAGGATGATGATGCTGTCATAGCATCAATTTCAATGACATCTAAAGATGGACGCGTAGGATCTTTTACAAATCTAATGGGCGATGCTTTTGAAAAAGCGGGTAAAGATCTGGGGTGCTATATTAAAAAGATGATTAAACAAGAGCTTAAGAAACAAAGAAAGAAATGAATCTAACCACAATATACGACATACTGTTTAATGGCAAGACATTATCCCTTCCTAAAGAGGAAATGGAATGTGTATGCCAATGCCATGATTTCTTGAGGGAGTTCGTGGCAGACAAAATAATATATGGCATTAACACTGGTTTCGGGCCAATGGCTCAATGGCGAGTTGATGACACCCATTTGAGGGAACTGCAATACAATATCATACGAAGCCACTCTACGGGAGCGGGGAAACCGCTTTCAGATGTCGAAGTAAAGTCGGCAATGTTAGCGCGAATTGGTACATTCCTTCAGGCGAGGTCAGGCATCCATGCATCTATTATAATCCTTCTTCAAGAGTTCGTGAACAGAGGCATCTTCCCATTCATACCTCAACATGGAAGCGTCGGTGCGAGCGGGGACCTTGTACAGCTGGCTCACATGGCCCTTTGTTTGATTGGAGAAGGCAAAGTGCATTACAAGGGGAATTGGCGCCCGACTAAAGATGTAATGGATGAAGAGGGTCTAAAACCTATCGGGATATATGTAAGGGAGGGTCTTTCTATCTGCAATGGCACTTCTGTAATGACGGGTATATCCGTGGTAAATCAGTATTATGCAGAAAATCTTCTTCGATATGCCACTATAGCCGGAGCATGGATTAATGAAATTGCGGATTCATTCGATGACTATATGTCCGTAGAGGAGAACG
>ERZ808286.538-NODE-538-length-24399-cov-4.751561_pt1 | contig 24399 bp, 23 predicted proteins | sample MGYA00521276_ERZ808286 | MGnify/ENA primary metagenome ERZ808286 (study PRJEB31516, sample SAMN03275607) | gut metagenome | biome: mammalia-associated habitat; material: feces | host: Papio cynocephalus | place: Kenya | collected 2012-08-01 ... | reverse complement strand
CCCCCCCATGTCAAGCAAATTTAACCATTTTTTTATAAAATTTTAAATTTTTTTTAAAAAAAATAGCCCCCGTTTGGGGGTGTTGGGGGTAAATTACCTATAATAGTGTGTCTTGACGCGGGCGAGACTCGACGCAAAAAGGGCGGTCGTGGGTTGGCGTTCGAAGAACTGTCAACACACGGTCGCTATATTTTTGTGTGACGACCTATTAAAAGGCGGTCATATGCAAGCGTCAGTTATGACAGGTTGCATATGGTCGCCGTAAACAAAAAGAGTAACCTTAGTTAAAAAGTTACTCCTTTATTCTAAAAAACTAATACAATTTCATAAACACACCTGCGGTGGCGATAACATCGTTTAGTGCTCTATGCGCGTCAATCAAACTTACTTCAAGATTTTTTGCAACGGTGCTAAGTTTATAATTTTTAAGTCCCTTTAACTTTTGACGGGCGAGCAAGAAAGCGTCAATTTGGTTATTATCAAAATTTATGCCGACACTTTTCCCTGCTCTATTTAGAAACACGCTATCAAACGATATTGAGTTATATCCAACCATTTGCGAGCCCTTACAAAAAAGGTAAAAATCTCTAATAACTTGCTCAATTGAGTAGCAATTTGCGACCATATCGTTAGTTATTCTATTAACTCTTGTCGCGTCTGGTGGAATAGGTCGTTTTGGTTTGACGAGCGTCGAAAAAACTTCCCTAAACTCGCCACCTTGAATTTTAAGAGCCCCGATTTCGATAATTTCGTCGTGTTCGGTGTTTATGCCCGTTGTTTCGAAATCGTACACTACAAACGACCCCGTCATTGCTTCTTTTGAATAGGATATTTTTTCAAAAAGGTTGGCTTGTTTTTGCGAATAATACTTTTGTGGGCGCACATAACGATAGTCGTTAATTGTGTTTTGGTCAATATTTTGCTCAATTTCGTGCTTTTCAGGAATTTTACAAAAAGATATATTTTTTGCGGTAATGTCAAAAGTGTCATTATATTTTGACACCCTTCCTTGCATTAAAACGATATTTCCGTTTGTGATAAGGTGCATTTTGTGATAATTTGCGACGCTTGGAAAAATAACCCCGTGAATTGTCCCCGTATCGTCCCTAACTTGAAACTTGAAGTATGGTTTTTCCATAGGCTCCTGCGTGCCGTCTTTATTTTTTTTCATCCTTTTTGATTTAAAGGTCTTTTCAGTAATAAAGCCAATTTGCCCCGCGATAACACAATTTTCGTTCTCTTGTTTAATTGAACTAATATGTCTAGGATTGAAATTTATTTCGCTCCCCACAACGACTTTTTTATCCGTCACCATATATTTGTCTTGCGTCCTATTTAGCAGTCCATCTATGTCACTTTTCATTTGCATTTCTTGAAAACGGCTACTTAAAACATCTTCTTGCACGACTTCTTTTTCGCCCATTTTGACAAGAGTCAAATCAAATTGTGCATAAAAGTTTTTTTGAAGAGCGTTTAAAATTTGATGGCTTAAATTTGTCCTTTCAAAATAGTCATAAAGAGACGCGGAAAGTCCAATTTCGACTTTAACATCGCCGTCAATTTTAATTTTGACATTTTCAAAATCCATTGTGCTATACACAAAAGGGCTATTCGTTTGCAAAAACTTTTTAATAAAGGACAAAATAAGGTCATTTTCGATAAAACTTTTGCCAATATTGACATCTACTTTTCCGTCTATTTTGACATATTCCTTTACAATATTTGTAATTTCTTCTTTTTGTTCTTTTGTCAAGTCCATTGAGCTAGGATACATAAGGTGAATGGCGCAAGAATTTGTTTTTTTATCAAAAAAAACCTGCCTTAGACGCAAAAAATCGTATCTATTGCAAGTTTTTTTATTTATATACTCTAAAAATTCACTAACTTTGCTCATATAGACATTTTAAAGCACAAAGTGCAGAATGTCAACAATTACAACGAAAGCAAATAGCACAATTAGTCCAATAAAATGAATCCAACTTTCAACATTGCGGTTGATTGGCTTGCCACGGATACCTTCGATTGCCACGAAAACCATTCTCGCTCCGTCAAGCGCTGGGATTGGAAGAAGATTGAACACTGACAAATTGATTGAAATAAGAGGCAACAAAAGAAGAAGATTTGCAAAATTTGCTTTTGTTGCTTCCGCCATAGTAATAACCGTCGTGACTGTTCCGCCTAAACTAGTAAGCGCTAGTTGCCCCGACAAAAGTTGCCACAAAATCAAGATAATTTTCCAAGCCCATTGAAAGCAAAATACAAATGTATGTCCAAGTGCTTCAAAAAATCCGTATTTATAATAGGTCGTCGAGACACCCAAAATTGCACCATGAAGAGAGTAAGTTTCACTTCCCGCTTCACCCGACGCGACAATAGTCAGCGTCCTACCATTTATTGTAACCTTATTATCTTCGCCAACATCATAAGTCTTAACAACTTTTGAAGGGTCGTTATCTTTAAACTCAACAACTTTTAAACCTTCGCCTTCTTTATTTGTAATGTAGCAAGAATATGAAAGCCCATCGACTGAGAACATTTTGATTCCGTTTTCCGTCGCATTTGGAAGTTCGCTTGAAAGTTGTTTACTGACAACAATGTCAACATCTTTTCCTTTTCTATTGACTTTTACAACAAACTCTTGACCTTCGTCAAAAGTTGACACCATATTAGTAAAATATTTGTCATAAACAAGATTGCAATATTCACCATTGACAGCGACAATAATATCGCCTTCTTGAATCCAATTTTCCGACACAACGGAAGGTGGAAGTTGAACATTTGTGACTTGGACTTTATCGACATATCCACACGCCATAAGGAAAATCGCAGCAAAAACTAGTGCCGATAAGAAGTTGAAAAACGCGCCACAAAAAAGAACAATGAGTCTTTTCCAAACAGGCATTGAGTTAAACGCGCCTTGAACATTTGGCTTGTCTTCATCCTCTCCCTCAAACGCACAAAAACCGCCAAGTGGAATAAGTCTTAACGAAAAGACTTCGCCATTTTTCTTTGTTTTTTTGAAAATCGGCTTTCCAAAACCAATCGCAAATTCGTTAATTTTAAAGCCAAGCAACTTGCCCGCCGTGTAATGTCCAAACTCGTGAATCATTATCATAAAAAGTAGCGAACAAATGGCTATAAAAACATACAAAATCCAATCAAAAACGCCCACAAAAACCCCTTCATATACATTTTAATGGCTAAACTACTAAATTATAACAAATTTAATATATAATTATCCATTAAAATATAACACGCTTTATTTTTTTACTATTTTTTCCGTCAATTATTAAAATTTGCTTTGAATTTTTGTGCTAAACAAAACAATTTTTTGTCCTTTTTATTAACCAAAAATCATAAGCACGCAAACAAAAATATATGGAATGTTAAATAAGACCGAGTCAAATCTATCAAGTACTCCGCCGTGGCTTCTGAAAAAGTCACCAGCGTCTTTCACATCCGCTTTTCTTTTAATTAAAGACTCCAAAATATCCCCGCCTTGCGCGATGACACTTCCAAGGAATCCAACTACTATAAACTTCCAGAAAGCAACTCCCGTAAATACATTTCTAAAAATCAAGAAGAAAACAAGATATGTCAAAAGTGCACCAATAATTCCGCCAACAAGCCCCATAAGTGAGCCTGAAATCGTCTTGTTTGGGCTAATTTGTGGGCAAAGTTTTTTACCTTTAATGAGTTTACCAAAACACATTGCGAAAGTGTCCGTCAAGCACACAATCATAAAGAGTAGCACAAGACTAAATAGTCCCATTGGAACGCCTTTTGTGTTCGTGCTTAAATCAGTGAATCCTATTTGATTAAAGTGGTTTAGAAGATACAAAAAGAACATCAAGAGAGTTGGATAAATCATAACCGCAAGAGTGTTTGCGGATTTAAAAACAGCAAATTCTTTAACCGACATATTTGTCACTACTCTAAATTCGTCCTCTTCCATATCCTTTTTTATAAGAAACATTGAACCAAGCAAAACAGAAACATAAAGAAGCGCCACAATCCCAAAAGTTATAAGAATAATCGTGACCGCACTAAGTCCGCACAAAACGCCAACAAATGCCGACACAAAAACTAAAAAGCAAGCAAGTTCCCCGACATTTTTAAATGTTGGATTACCACTTTTAAGTTGTAATTTTTCCATTTCTCTTACCGCAACAAAACTTAAAAAGAAAATGACAAAATCGACTGCATAGTTGAAAAAATATTGAAGCACTAGGCACGCAATAAGAAGCACAGTCAATAAAAAGCCCATTTTTACTTTGTTATCCATTTTTTACTACCTTTTTTATCTTTTTTGTGTATTTTTTATTTAAAAGCGTCTTACTTTACCATTTGAACGCCAAAAAGTCAAATTATTTTAATAAAAAGCAACCCATTTCTTTATTTTCGTCTTAAAACACTGCCATCTTCTCACAAAAATAAATATTTTAAAATCTCTTTTTATTTTAAACAATTTGATTTTTTTAAAAATAGTTGTGTTTTACACTTTTTCATTTCTTGCTAAATTTTTAAACCTTTAATCCGCCAAGAACAATAAAATCAAAAATTATTTTGAATCTTTCTTCATAGGAGTTTTTATTGCCCCAAATTTTCTATCACGACTTTGAAATTCGACAATCGCTTCGTCCATTTCCTTTTCCCTAAAATCAGGCCAATAGGTTTTTGGGAAATACAGTTCCGCGTAGGCGTTCTGATAAAGCATAAAATTACTTAACCTTTGTTCCCCACTCGTTCTCACAACAAAGTCAGGATCTGGAATTTCGCCAGAATCAAGATACTTTGCAAAAGTTTTTTCATCAACCGATTTTAGTCCGTCGCTAATAATTTTATTAACCGCGCGCACAATTTCATTTCTTGAGCCATAATTTATCGCAACATTAACAGTAAGTCCGTTGTTATTTTTTGTTGCTTCCTTGAAATCTTTTAACTTTTCTTGCAACTTTTTATCAAGTCTCGACAAATCCCCAATGGTCATAAAACGAACATTGTTGTCCATAAACCATTGGCGCCTTCTTTCAATTGCGTCAGCCATAAGTCTAAAAATCTCGTCAACTTCGTCTTGTGGTCTATTCCAATTTTCAGTCGAAAAAGCGTAAAAGGAAACATATTTTATTTTAAGTTCCAAAGCGTGCCTTATAACAACGCCCATAGAATCAACGCCCACCTTGTGACCATAAGTCCTCGGCATTGCGCGTTTTTTTGCCCACCTACCATTGCCATCCATAATAAAAGCGACATGCGTTGGCACTCTTGATTCGTCAATTTTTCCTTTTTGCTTTTTTCTAAATAACATACATTCTCCTTATAAAAAGTACGGGTGATAAAGTTACAGCATTATATATTTAGACCGTAATAGTCTTTTATTCTCGGCATCAAAAACATTGATATCCGCAATTAAATCTTGCCTATTTTTTTCTAAAATTCACAAATTTAATTTCTATGTCTAAATAAATTTTAGAAAGACTAAACTTCCATAACTTCTTTTTCTTTATCTTGGCAAACAGCGTCTATTGTAGCGTTATATTTATTAACAAGTTTTTGAACGTTATCACTTGCCAAGTCTAGTTCGTCTTTTGTCATCTTTTTGTCTTTTTCAGCGGACTTAAAGACTTCTAAGATGTCTTTTCTATCGTTTCTAACAGCAATCCTTGCTTCTTCCGCGATACGCTTAACATCTTTGACTATTTCCTTTCTTTTTTCTTCCGTCAGTGCTGGAAAAACAAGTCTTATAATCCTTCCGTCATCAGTTGGAGTGATTCCCAGGTCACTTGCCATAATTGCCTTATTTATTTCTTTTACCGTACTAATATCCCAAGGCGAAATCATAATCATTCTTGCTTCAGGAACAGAAATATTCGCCATTTGATTAAGCGGAGTCATAGAGCCATAATAACTGACATAAATTTTATCAAGCATTCTAGGATTCGCACGTCCCGCTCTAATCATAGTGTACTCGTATTTTAGTCTTTCCACTCTTTTTGAAAGCCCGTCCTCAAAGTTTAGCATAAGTTCATCCATATTTTCTAACATAATATACCCCTTTAATTTTTATGCAATTTAAAAAGTTTTTCGCACAATTTTGTCATTTTTTTTAATTTTAAGCAAAAAACCAAACAAAATCAAAATATAAGGCTCCTTGCCCTATTCTTTTGCAATTTCACAAATTATTGTACTATTTCTCGCTAAAATAACCAAATGTTTTTTACATATTTTGTAATGAAAAATTGCGAAAAATCTACAAATACTACGAGTAAAGGGGGAAAAGTATGAAAAATGATGTTTTGTTTGGAATGATTGTCGGGTGTATGGTGGGCGCAACTCTCGTAACTTTTTGCAAACCGACCCAAAATATAATTAAAAAGGGTGCAAAAATGATAAAAGACGAAGCTGAAAATGTCTTTAATAAAAACAAAGACGACGAAGAAGAATAAGTTAATTGCGCCCTAGCAATTTAAAACATCTTACCTAAGCTTTTAAACACTTAGGTTTAGCGATTGTTTAAATTATAAATTGGGTAAAAGAACTATAAACTTTTAGATTAGACAACACTAACATTTGCTTCATCAAAAAAGGCAAAACTTGAATAAAATCAAATTTTGCCTTTTTTTTGCTACAAAAATAATAATATATCCCTTTTCTTAGACTATCTTAATGCTTTTTTATCTTAATCTTACATCAATTCAATTTTCAAAAATATTTTTTAGAATTAAGACATTTATTCTATTCTTTATATAAACAGTTTTTTCTTTTGTTTTAAAAGATTTTATCCTATTGTTTTTGTAAACAATTTTTTACCTATTTTGATTTTAGAAGGCTTAAAATTCGTTTTGTGAGTTTTTCCTCGGACAAATTAAAATAGTCAAGGACTTCGTCTGCCTTTCCGCTTTTGCCAAATTGTGTCAAATTTATGACATAGTCTTTACTACTCGCATATTTATACCAAATGTTATCCGAACTGCTTTCGACACAAACAATTGGTTTTGACGCATCAAGCACTCTTTCCTGATAATCTCTTGGTTGTGCGTCAAAGATTTCTGTGCTTGGCATACTCACAACACGACATTTTACCCTTTTTTTTGACAGTTTTTGTGCCACTTTACATAAAGTTACACAATCGCTTCCCGCACCACAAAGTGTCAAAGAAAACCCTTCCATATCTTTTAAAATGTAGCCACCAAGTGACGCATTTTCATAGTCATCTCCTACACAATCAAGCACCTGTCTTGGGATAACAATTGCCACTGGGCGAGAATTTGAGAAATAAAATTTTAGTGCACCAGCAAGTTCGTTTTTGCCACAAGGGCGGAACACAACTAAGTTTGGCATTGCCCTTAGTGTCGCAAGTTGCTCAACTGGTTGATGCGTTGGGCCGTCCTCCCCAACCGCAATTGAATCGTGCGAAAAATAGTACAAAACAGGCACATTCATAAGCGCCGACAATCTAATTGCTGGCGTCATATAGTTTTCAAAACTTAAAAATGTCGAACAAAAGGCGCGTATTCCCTTGTTATGAAGAGCAATACCATTGCAGATTGCACCCATTGCGTGTTCGCGAATGCCAAAGGACAAAGTTTTTCCTGCGCGGTTTTTATCATCAAAATGAGAGCCGTTTTCATAATAAAACATCGTTGAAGGCGAAAGGTCAGCACTCCCGCCAATAAAAGATGAAACAAAATCACAAGAATTAAGAAGTTCTTTCCCCGCTTTTCGCATATCAACCTTGCCAGTTTCTAAATTTGAAGGCGAATATTTAAACCTAAAATCTCCACAAGTCAGCGCATGATATTTTCGTTTTTCGTTTATCTTGTATTCGCTTAAAAGTTGTTTTTCTTTTTCATAGTTTTTTAACTTTTCTTCAAGCAATTTTGCCACATATTCTTGTGCTTCTTTCGGAATTTTATAATCCTCTTCAAAGTAATTAAGGTTTTTGCGCAAAGTGTCTATTTGTGTGCGATTAAGTGGTTTTCCATGCACGCAATTTTGCCCCACGAACTCGCTTCCATAGCCTATTTTTGTTTGACAAATAATAATAGTTGGTTTGGTCGATTTTTTCGCCTTTTTTATCGCTTTATCAATAGCGTTTACATCGTTACCATTAGCAACTTTAAGAACATTCCAATTGCACGCAAGAAATTTTTTCTCAACATCTTCTTGGTTAGAAATTTTAGTCGAGCCTTCAATTGTAATGTCGTTTTTATCATACAAAAGAATAAGTCGATTTAGTTTTAAATTTCCAGCAAGTGACACCGCTTCTTGCGCGACGCCTTCCATAAGACATCCGTCCCCGCAAAAACAATATGTGTAATGGTTAATAGGCGAATATCCGCTATCCGTTTTAAAATTTTCTCTTAAATAACTTTCCGCCACCGCAAGCCCAACGCTCATAGCAATACCTTGCCCTAACGGCCCCGTCGACGCGTCTATTCCGCCAAGCTCAATCTCTGGATGTCCACAAGTTTTGCTACCTAGTTGCCTAAAATTTTGCAAATCTTTATTTGAAACATTAAACCCAAAAAGATGCAAAGTTGCATAAATAAGCGCACTCGCGTGCCCCGCTGAAAAAACAATTCTATCTCGATTTATATACTTTGGGTCTTTTGGGTTAAAGGACATATTTTTGTAGAGCGCCAAAAAAATTGGTGCCCCATCAAGTGCCACACCTGGGTGTCCAGAATTCGCCTTTTCAATTTCAAGACATGAAGTTACTCTTAAATATCCAGTCAATAAATCTTCAATTTTCATTTTTTTACCCTATCTTATTCTTTTTTAAAAAACTTTTTTAGTGCAGAAACGACCTTCTTTTCAAGGCGCGCGCTGTCCGTGCATTTATCAAAAATTTGCAAATCAGAGTGGCTTTTGCAAAAATCAAGTCGGTTTTGAAGAGACAAAAGTAGAACCTTTCGCTCTTGATCGGTGAGCCTACTTTTATTTGCGATATAGTTATGAATGTCGCGTTGCTTGCCATTTACAAATACAACATAGCCGTTTTGCGACAACTTCTCGCAATTTGAGTCGCTCGCAAAAACTGAAAGTGGAAGATATATAAATGAATTTTCATAATGTGAAATTTCAAACATAATATGGTCTTTTAACTCGTTTAAATATTCAATTCCACAAAGGTTTTCGATGTTTTTTTCGCTATTTGTCAAATAGTACTCAATCAAGGCTTCGACATCAGCAAAGTAAAGGTCAAAAAATTTTGATAACCTTTTTGCGGTTTCCTTTATTACGCTTTCATTAAACCCTATTAAAATTATGTTCGTCTTCAAACCCATTTTCCCCTTTTGGAAAGACTTTTTCGAGCCAAAATTGATGTAGTTTTGTTTTATTGTAGCACAATTTTTTTTTAAAGTAAAATTATAGCTGACATTTTCTTGTTTTAGTTTTGATGGATTTTTTTTAAAGAATTTCCATCTTTTTTATTTTTTGCAAATTAAAGAAATTTATCTAATTATTTTTCTTTCGCACTAAATAACATATAGTTATAGATATATTGCTGGGCGTATCCTGAAAGGTTATTAAAAATAGATACAAAATAGTCGGAGATTTTTTCGTCTGTTCGCGGTTTGTCACAAAAGTCCTTATACGCTTTTCTTATCCAAGTATCAACAGGAAAAACATCCGTCCTTGAAAAACCAAAAAACAAAATGCAATCCGCCACCTTTCGTCCGACCCCGCGCAAAGTCATTAGTTTTTGCCTTAATATTGGCGTTTCTAAGGTTTTTAAATAATTCATATCAAAATCTTTTTCGCCAAGCATTTTAATTGTCTTTACAAGATAATCACTTCTATATCCACATCCCATTTGCGTAAAATCATCTTTTGTAACCTTTTTAAGTTCTGTAAGGGTTGGAAAAGAGTACAAATCATCCACTATTTTTTCTCCAAATCTCTCGGACAAGGTGTGCAAAGTTTTTGTTATTCTTTTTATGTTGTTGTTACTAGAAACTATAAAACTTATTGTAGTTTGCAATGGATCTTGGCGCAAAATTCGCAAGTTTTTGCCGTAAAAAAGGTATTTATCAAAAGACGGATAGATTTTACATATCTCTCTTTTAATTTTTTCGTAATCGGTCGAAAAGTCAAAAAAATTATAAAAATAGTCAATATCAGTTGAATAAATTACGGTTTCTGTTTCCCCTACGACCACCTTTGCAAAATGTCGCCCTGACACAACAAAAATTGTCCCATCATCTAAAATTTTATAACTAAAAGTTTGTCCACATCTCAATGTGTCGACGGCATTAAAAATTGAATTTTCAACAACTATTTTATCTTTATAAACTTTCATTTGTTTCCTTTTTTGATTTGTTAAAATCTTTTAATTGCTAATAAAAAAATGCACAAAGGTTTAACCCTAAGTGCATTATATCATAAAAAAACTTGGAATAAAATCTTTTTAAAATATCTTCTTTTATTTTTGCGTTATATTTTTTGAGACTATCATTAAGTTTATATTTTTTATGCTAGATTATTCTTAAATGTGATTAAAAACTACACATAAAGTTAAATGCTACTTCTTTATATCAATTTTTCTTCCTTTCCCAACATCTTTTAAAACTGTCGAACTAAATCGTCTAAGTTTTTGCGACAAAATTTCGTTTTCCATTAAAGCATAATCTTTCATTTTTTCAAGAAGCGCTCCAAAATTGTAATTGTGGTTTTTAAATAAATAATTTGCAAGCGACCCAGGAATTGTATTTATTTCATTAAAATAAATTTTCCCCGTCTTTGTATCGCATAAGAAATCTAGCCTAACAACTCCTTTAAGATACAGCAATTTATACAATTTTTTTGCCACATCTTCAATCTCTTTTTGAATAGTCGCATCTAGTTTGGCGGGCACAATCCGTGACAAACTTTCCATTCCCTTTGCCCCATTTTGGGACATATATTTGCCTTCAAAACTCAAAATTGAGTTGTCAGGTGAGACTTGCTCTATATTTGAAACTTCACACGAAAATCTATTTCCCACAACTGCAATGTTGTATTCGACAAGATTTTCAACCGCTTTTTCAATCAAGACTTCTGTATCAAACATAAAAGCAAAACTTATTGCGTCTTTCAATTCTTTTTGCGTCTTGCAAAATGAGACACCGATACTACTTCCAAGACTGTTTGGCTTAACAACAAGCGGAAATGATAATTTTGACACCTTTTTATGAATTTCCGTAAAATCGCGTGTCTTATCTTCTTCTCTTAACAAAACGCCTGCCACAACTGGTATTTTTTGCGATTTACAAAGAAGTTTTGTTAAATATTTATCCATTCCGACACTACTACCTAAAACGCCACAACTAGAATAAGGAATTTTATATATATCAAGCAGTCCTTGTACTCCGCCATTTTCGCCAAAAGAGCCGTGAAGCGCAAGATAAACAAAATCGATTTTTATTGTTTTCCCACCTAAAAAACCATCCTTTTTTACCCCACCACACACCAATGAAAGTCTGCTTATCCCACTCACTTTAAAGTTAGAGTATGTCGACAAATCCCACAATTTTTCACCCGTCACCCACTCGCCCGAACGCGTTATGTAAATAGGAATGATGTTTTGCATATTCTTTTTAAGCGCGTTTATAGTTTGAACGCCCGTGATTATAGAAATGTCATGCTCAACACTTATTCCGCCAAAAATGACTGCTATATTTTGTTTTTTATTTGTTTTCATTTTTCACCTTTTTATCTTATATGATAGTGTAAAAAAATGTGTTCATTAACTATTAAAACGATAATGATATAAAAAAAACAAAACCGATTTACACTCTCAGTTTTGTCTTTGTTCCTAAAAAGATTTTAATGTGTTATATGTTTTTTATATTTATTTTAAAATAACCTTAGAAAATTTTAGTTATATTTACTTTAAATATAGTTATCTGGAAGGTCATTTTCAAATAAAATTGTATCGTTTGGAGCAAGAAAATCTTGCATCAATTTTTTTGCACTCTCTAATGTTGGTGCTTGATAAATATCGTCAAATTTCCCTTCGTCAAGGCCTTCCTTTATCGCGTTAAAGTTGACATTGTTGACAATAATGACCTTGTCTGCAACTTTCGATAGCGCTAAGCCATAAGCCTTATTTTCTTCGTACTCTTTTCCGCCAAGTTCAACAAGTCCAGGAGTCACAACAATCTTTCGTCCTGGCATTTTTGACAACACTTCAAGCGCCACCTTGTAGCCTTGAACGCTTGAATTATATGAGTCATCAAGAATGATATTCGTGTCTGTCCTAATAATTTCAAGCCTATGTGGGATAGGGCTCAATTCTTCAATACCTTTTACAATTTGGTCGGCACTTAGTCCTAAACGACACGCCATTTCAGCGCATAAAAGGATGTTTTGAACATTGTGAGAACCAATTAGTTTTGTATGCATCTTGTAAGGTTTTTTATCGATAATCAAAGAGATATCCGTTCCGTTTTCATCAAAAGAAAAGTCTTTTAGAGACACGATACTTTCATCTGTTCCAGTGAGATATTTATCTACAAAATCACACCTATTATAAAGCGTTTTAGCACCTGCGTCTTGACCATTGAAAATAGCAAATCCGCCCTTGCCTTTTAAACTTTCGACAAGTTCAAATTTAGTATTAAGGATGTTTTCTTCCGTTTTAAAAGTCGAAAGATGTTGATTGCCAACACCAGTAATTATTGCATACTTAGGAGAAATTAAATTGCAAAGTTGCTTAATGTCGCCTTTATTTCTAGCCCCCATTTCAGCAATTAAAACCTGGTCGTCAAGTGTCAAATAATTGTTTACAACCTTGCAAAGTCCTAACAAAGTATTAAAACTGTGCGGGCTCATACATACTTTATATTTTTGCGACAAAATGCTATTTAAAATATATTTTGTGCTCGTCTTTCCAAAACTTCCTGTAATACCTATTCTAATTAGGTCGTCTGGACACTTTTTCAACTTGCTTTTTGCTTGCAAAACAAATTTCTTTTCAATTCCCTTTTCAATCGGAAGCATAATCATGTGTACGAAAGGCACAAAAATTGGCATAAAAAGCGGGACAAGACAAAGCGCGCCAAATTTCAAAAAGTGCAAATACTCTGTCGACAACGCAATAACAAGAAATGAAAATATTGTTACAAAAAAGAACATCGCGACATTAAGCCTTGTCATCCTCTTTGTGTTTTTTAGCGGAATTTTCTTAGGCGCTGAATACAAGTTTACGATAAAAACTATTGTAAAATAAAAGTAAAAAACAAGTCCAATGTAAGAATAAAGTTCTTGCGAGTGATACACGTCAAAAAGAGCGTTGGTTACAAGAACGCAAAAAATACTAAGGAGACTTAGCATCACCATTCGTCTTGCATAACTGCCCTTTGTCTCTTTTAGCCACACAAAGTAACCTTTAATTTTGTAGCCAGAAAGTTGGATGATTTGAAAAAATTTATACGACGCAAAACACATCAACACGCCATTTATGACGGAAAGTGCTATTGCAATATATAAAATTATATTGTTTGAAAAAAACGCCATTTTTCTTCCTTTTTAATCAAAAAGACCCTTTAAAAAAATCAATCTAAAAAGTCGTGAAGTATGCGTAAAAACTCTTTTGCATTTTCTAAATAAGCAAAATGTCCACCTTGCACACATATTACCCCACAATCTTTTATATGCTTTTTATAGATTTTTGTAAAGTAAAATGGCGTCTCTTTGTCATTTTTGCCCCAATAAAGCAAAACTGGGCACGAAATATATCGTAAAAATTTAGTTTGGTCGTAGTTAATTACATTAACAAAAGTTGCTTTTGACATCGGGCTTAAAGCCATATAGTCAGAACTTCCGAACTTTTTTAATCTTTTAAAATCTAAAAAACCACACTCGCACAAATATTTTGTTAATTTATACCTGACGATTTTGACCTTTGTTTTAAAATTCTTTTTCTTTTTTATTCCCGCACCGCCCGTTATAACCATTTTTTGTGGTGTGAAACCTAGTTTACACATTTCTACCGCCACGCGCGCCCCGAAAGAATGAGCAACTATGTAAAACTTATCAATGTTGTTTTCTTTAAGTAACTGAATAACAATCTTCGCATAAAGCGAGACACTAAGCGGTGCCACAGGCTCACTTGACTTCCCAAAAGGCGGAAACTCCACCAAAAAATTTTTTCTATCTTGAAAGGTTCTTGCAAAAAACAAAAAACTTCTTTCGTCTCCGCCCCACCCATGCAAGAAAACAATTGGCGTTTCTTTACCATTTCCTACAATTTCATACGAGAAGTCGACAAATGCACCTTTTATTATCATTTCCACTCCTAAAAATAGGATATGAGAAATTGTAAAAAAAAGATAAATTTATATAAGGTCACATTTTACCCACAAAATCCACGTAATTAGTGCCACATAAAAAATTCATATGTCATACTTCGCTTTTTTATAGTTCTTACTTTTAACCAAAAAGTACTTTTTAAAAATTTTACTTTTATTGTTTTTTAGTTTCGATGTTTTTTAAACTCTACAACAACTATACTTTTAGTATTTTGAGCACAAGAAAATCTTGGAACACCCAAGACCTTTTTATAAATAGCAAAACATAATAAGTGCATCGCTTGTTTTATAGTAATTTTTTCGCACATTAGCCACAACAAAGCCGTTTTTTTTATAAAAATTCTGAGCAATTTCGTTTTTTTCGTCAACTTCTAAAGACAATGACTTCTTATTTAACTCTTTTGCAAATTTTTTGGCTCTCTCTAGAAGCACGCCACCTATTCCCCTATTTTGAAATTCTTTTTCAACCGCAATTTGAATGATGTTTAGGTCATCGTCATAAATATATAAGCCGATATATCCTACGGGGTTACTGTCTAAAAGTGCTACAAAATATTTCCGCGTGTCCCTTACAAACTCATCAAAAAATTGTTCCTTCGTCATTTTATCGTTTGACAAAAGAACAAAATCTTGGATTTCAAAGAGTTTTTCTTTATATTCGTCAGTAAAATCAATTATTTTTAGCATTTTTCAAATTTTCCTCGGCTTGCGACAACGCCATATACGCAATACTAAGTGAGTTACAATCTGTAAAATCACCCGCTTCACATCTAGATTTGAAATAGTCTACATAATCCTTTGGACTCAAAACTATTTTTTCAGTCTCAATATTTCCTACTTTATCCAAATTAAGCGCAAATAATTTCTTACTTTTAAAAACAGACAATTTATCGTTTTCCAAAATATATTTTTCAAAATCCCCGTTTTTTCTCTCTCCAACATAACATTTTGTAGCGGTGCATTTGATTAAAACTAAATAGTTTTCATTACACATTTTAGAGCAAACAAAATTTAAAAAATCTAGCATATTTATACCGACAAGCTTAATTCTTTTATAAACATAACAAAACGCTTTTGCCGTCGCGACAGCAAGCCTTACACCAGTAAAAGAGCCAGGACCTACAACTACGCCTATTGTGTCAATATTTTCGAGTGTAACCTTATTTTTTTCAAGTATCCTTTCAATTTCAGGCAAAAGGAACTCTTGATGTTTCACTTGCGCAGGGCAACTGCTTACATCGCAATCTCCATTATTTTCCAAAATCACAACCAAATTTTCCGTACTAGTGTCTAAAATCAAATTCATTTTCGTCCCTTCCGTCTCTAAATCTTGTTATACAAAACAAAAATTAGTATTCCTCTAAAATAATATTTCTTGTCTTTTTACCTAGTTTAACAATGGTTATTTTTTTATAATGTGGTGGAATGTAATTTGCAATGTTTTCCGCCCACTCTACAAAAACAATCCCATTTTTATCATTTATCGCGTCAAAAAAGCCAATATTGTCAATCTCTTCTTCGTCATTTAGACGGTACATATCAAAATGATAAAAGTTATTCTCGCCTTCATTGTACTCGTTTAAAATAGTAAAGGTCGGACTGGTAATGTTATTTTTTACATTTTTTTCACGTAAAATCGCGCGAGTAAAGACGGTTTTTCCAGCGCCCAAATCGCCTTGTAAGACAACAAAGTCACCCGCTTTTAACTCTTTTGCAAATTTTTTTGCAACCCTATTTGTCCCCTTTTCACCAAAGGTCAGTTTAGAAAATACAATTTTTTCTTGATTAACATCTTTTGAAAAGCAATAAAAATATTTCTCAAGTTTGTTAAATATAAAAGGTAGTAAAAGCAATACAACTGCCATAATCGCAAGAGAAATTGCAAAGCGCACAATCATAAGTTTTGCAAAAAGTGAAAAGGCCCAATAAAGAACCGACAAAATAGCAACGATAATTAAGGCCTTAAAAGTAAAAAATAATAAGTTATTTTTTACTTTATATTTTATAAATCTATTTTCCACATAAGAAAACAATATAAGCCCCGTCATAAAACCGCACACATCAAAAATGTATTCGTGCCCAACAACATCACCCCATTCTCCGATGTACATAAAGAGGATTGAAACTGGCACAACTACCATTAAAAGTGAGTAGGCGTTATTTGGAATTGCCTTGATAAAATGAAAAAATAGAACATAAATAAGAACTCCAAAAACAAGCCCCATTACTAGGTCGACCAAAAAACTTTCCGCTAAAAAACATTCAAGCAGTCCAACACAAAAACAAGCGATTAACCCTAAAAGAACGGGCAAACAAATCCACCACTTATTTTTTTTATGCGTAAGTTTAAGCGTCATCACGCCAAAAATTCCCGCGGTATTCATTGCTCTTAAACTTGGAAAACTACCCCAGTTGGCGCCATTTCTCACGGCAAAAAGTTCGGGATTTTTAATATATGGTTTTGGGCTATTTACAACATTTTTTAAAAAAATACCACCAAAAATGAAGGATAAACTATAACAAAATCCAAGTTTTATCGCGTCGTCTTTTTTTATAAGCAAAAACACTATTGCAAACAAAAAAACAAACGCTATATGCGAAAAAAACAAGCTAAAAATCTCCATGAGGATACAAAAAAAAGGAGATTCAAAAGATTGAATAGATTGAATTAAACTCATTTTTTAGCCCTTTTTTTCATATTTTCCGTGCCAAAAGACATTTTTTTATTGTCCGTAACGCCAGCTGTTTTGTCTTTTTTTGTCGCAAGTTTTTTTTCGTCTTGTTCAGGATTTTTTTCAGCATTTAATTTTCTTTCATTATTATCTGACTTAATCTCTTCACTGTTCTTTCTTTTATTTATGGAAGATTGTTCTTTATTTTTATTAAGTTTTATCTCGCGTTCTTGTCTTTTTTTTAACTCGTTATTTTTGCGTTTTTCTTCTTCTTGTTTCTTTTTTTCCAGCATTTCTTGCTTTTTTCTTTCGGTTTCCAAAGTTGAGTTTATTCTTTTTAAACTAAATTCATTTTTGCCGTCGCTTAAAAGTTTTTGTAAAGAATATTTTTCGCGTTCTTCCTTAGTAAAAAGGTGGACAAGAACATTGTCAAAGTCAAGCACGACCCAAGTACTCAAAATAAAGCCTTCTCTTTCTAAGCTAGGAAAGTTGTTCTCTCGTGCTTTTTCCTCAAGGTAGTCACAAATTCCATTTATGTGCGTACTACTATTCCCCGTTGCGATAACAAAAAAATCTGCAACATTGTGCATTTTTGTTGTATCACAGACAACGATGTCCTCTGTTTTTTTTTCTTCAAGAAAATTGCAAATATCAATTACTTTTTGTGGAATATTCATACTCTACCCCCACTATATGTTAGAAAATTTAAAGAAAAAACACAAGCAATTTTCCGCGATTTTTGTGTTTTAAGTAAAGAAAGTGTGTTTTTTAGATAAATTTGGCAACAATTAGGTTATGGAAAATCTAAAAAAACGCTTAAAAGGGTTGACACTTGCTCAAATCATCGACTTTATTTTAACAAATATCGCCTTGTTTTTAATACTTTTTGCATGGTCACGATTCATTTTTAAAAAAAGCGGGTCGTGGGTTCCTTTTGTTGTAACATTTTCAATAATTATTGCGTGGAATACTATAAAACTGACCTTTAAATTAACCAAAAAGTGTTTAATTGTTCCACAAAATGAAGGCGAAAAGTGGGCATATTTTGTTTCTACGCAAAATGAGTGTGATAATTTAGATTTTCTTATTCGGTTATATGGTGACGACGCACAAAAGCTATCAAATAACCTGTTTTTATTGCCAAGCGGTGTTGGAATTGGTTTTGACTTTTTTGAAAATGAATTAAGCGACATAATGGCGCTAAAAATTATCCGATTTGCTAAGGAGCAAAACATAAAACAAGTGGCTATTTATTGCATTGAATACGACAAAAAAATTAAATTGTTTTTGGAAAATATAAAAGATATTGAAGTTGCTATTTGCGATAAAAATTGTCTAGCACATAAAGCACAAAAGGCGGGACTTACCCCGCCAAATATTTTTGAACAAAAATCAAAAAATAAAATCAAATTTAAGGAATTTCTATCAATCAGTCTTTCCCGCGAAAAGGCAAAAAGTTATTTCCTAAGCGGAATTTTAATATTTTTTTGCAGTCTCATCGTTAGACGAAATATTTATTATGTCCTTATGAGTTCTCTACTCTTTTTGCTTGCCATTCTTTCCCTTCGCAAAAAGACTAGCCCCATAAAACACGGATTCTGGGAATAAAAAACTTTTTTAATTAAAAATCCAAGCAATGATTTTTATTGTCTTTATTGAACCTATAAAGAATTATTTTTCTTCCAATAACACCCACAACTTCGCAAGATAAAATATCTTGCAAGGAGTCAGCAACTTCTCTTGGCGTCAAATCGCAATTTTGGAGGACGCTAATTTTGATTACTTCTCTTTTTGTAATTGCTTGATTTATGCCCTCAATCGCGTTTTTACTTAGTCCGTCTTTACCAATTTGTGCGACGGAATCTTCCGTTGATACGAGTGATTTTAATTTCGCTCTATTTTTTGATGTTAACATATTATTTTCCTTTTAAAATTTATACCCATATAAGCGAGCTTTTTACCCCAAAAATTAGGCGTTTTCGTGCCAATTTCAACCTAATGGCATAAAATTACTCAATATATTCAAAATCGACCTTCCCGATTCTAATTGTATCGCCATCTTTTACGCCCTTTTCTTTAAGCATATCAATTATGCCGTCATTTTTGAGCCTTTTCCAAAAATACGAAAGTGATTCGTAGTCATTGACGACAATTCCGCGTGAAATATTGTCAATAAATCCGCCACTAACTTCATACAAATGTTCACCTAACTTTTCAACATTGATAGCGGTTGTGTCCTTTTTATCAAACCCAAACTCTTCCACATCAACAGGCACTTGTGGTGGCAATTTTTCGAGTTGTTGCCAAATATTTCTTATAAGTTCTTCAATATTTTCCCTACAAACCGCCGAAATTGCAACAACTTTTTTATCCTTTCCAAGTCGCATCTTAAATTCGTCAACCGCAAAGAAGTCTCTTAATCGGTCGATTTTATTCAAAACAACAATTTGTGGAAGCGACGCAAGTTTTGCATTAAACTTTTTAAGTTCGTCGTTAATCGTCAAATAATCAAGGAAAGGTTCACGCCCGTCCTCGCTTGAAATGTCAATAACATGAACAAGCATTCGGGTCCTTTCAATATGTCTTAAAAAGTCGTGTCCAAGCCCTTGACCGTCACTTGCCCCTTCAATTAGTCCAGGGATGTCCGCGACAACAAAACTATGCTCATAATATTTTACGACACCCAAATTTGGCGTCAGGGTCGTAAAATGATAGTTCGCGATTTTTGGCTTTGCGTTTGAAATAACAGAAAGCAAAGTACTTTTACCGACATTTGGATAACCAATAAGCCCAACATCAGCAAGTGTTTTAAGTTCTAGGCGCACTGCGTACTCTTTTGTCGTTTCGCCCGTTTGCGAAAAGTGTGGAGCTTGTCTTGTAGCGGATTTGAAAAAACAATTTCCCTTTCCACCCTCGCCCCCACGAAGTAAAACGACATCTTTATCAAGGTAGAAAAGATCGGCAATAACTTTCCCCGTTTCGTCATCTTTTACGACCGTTCCTTGTGGGACTTCAATCACCAAATCTTCGCCCGATTTACCAATTTTGTTGTTTGTTCCGCCAGGTTGCCCATTTTCCGCTCTAAAATGCGAATGAAAACGAAATCCAACCAAATTGTTTAGGTCGCGTGACGCGCGAAAAATAATATTCCCACCGCGCCCGCCGTTTCCGCCGTCAGGTCCGCCATTTGGAATACCTTTTTCGCGTCTAAAAGAAATTGCTCCTTTCCCGCCATTTCCCGCTTTTATATAAATTTTTACATTATCAATAAACATTTTTGATTTTCCTTTCTTGTAAAAAAATTAAAATAATGCGTTTTTATTATTTTTTTCACCTAAAAACACGCACAAATTAAACTCTTTGCATATTTTTAATTACAAAAACCTCTTTTACAAAGTTATTATACTAAAACTTGTCCGAAAATCAAAGAAAAAAGTAAAATTTGAGCTATTTTTTATTATTTTGTCTATAAAAATCACAAATTTCGCAGAGTTCGCACTCGTTGCACGCTGGATTTTGAGATTTACACACATATCTCCCAAATAGGACTAAAAAATGATGAAAGTCGCCCCATTTTTCTTTCTCTATCGCCTTTTGGAGTGCAAGTTCCGTGTCGAGTGGCGTTTTTGTTTTGCAAAGCCCAACTCTATTTGCAACTCTAAAAACATGAGTGTCAACGGCAATTGCGGGCTTTTTAAATCCCGTCCAAAGTGTCACATTTGCAGTCTTGCGCCCCACTCCAGCCAATGATAAAAGGTCGTCAAAGTTATCAGGCACGACGCCGTCAAAACGCGCAACCAAGTCTTTTGCCATATTCACAAGGTTTTTTGCCTTGTTTTTGTAAAAGCCACAAGAATATATCTCTTTTTCAAGTTTCTCTATGGACGCATTCGCCAGGTCTTTTGGTGTGGGATAAATCTTAAAAAGAGACTTTGTCACTTGGTTCACTTTTTTGTCGGTACATCGCGCGGACAAAATAACCGCAACTAGAAGTTCATAATTATTTTTGAAATCTAGTTCGCATTTTGCCACTTCGAATCGACCTTTCATTTTATCATATACAACATCCGCTTTCGTACTCATATTGTTATTTTATCACACTTATTGAAGTTTTAAAAGTTAATTTTAGACAATTGAAAAAATATCATTATCATATTTATATATCCCAGCAAAAGTGTAAAATTGTCTGCGAGACAAAATCTGTTTTGCCGTTTCAAGAGCGATAAAATCAATCTTTATCGAGACTCCGCACGCAACTGAAATTTTCCGTGGTGTGTTAACTATTATTGCGCGGTAGCCGTAAGAAGATAACAAATTTGCGAATTTCATAGTTTCCGACCTTGCACGGAAAACAACAAGATAGTTTGACATATTGTTACTTCCTTTTTGTGGGGTTACCCACGTAACAATATATTATTTGTTTTAATTTTTTGTTTTTTTAAACATTTTTTATTTTTTTAAATATTTTTTTACTGTACTTTCTAGCGCTTAACTTTTTAAGTCAAATTATAAATAAATATTGTAAAAATAAACGAATGGTCAAAAAATGATAAATAAAAAATATACTCTAAAATTTGAATTACTTGATTTTTATACTGTTTTTTCGTTTTTGTTGTGTTTTTTTAAAATTTTACAACAAATTTTCGTTCGGGGCGACCGCAAGGTCGACCGCTCCGCGCTTTACCCCCGCGACCGCCCCCGCTCATTATCAAATTTTTGTCATTTATCATATTATTTGTAAGATGAAAATGATATATTTTGATAACGGCGCAACTAGCCACTATAAACCTTTTTCCGTCATTTGGGCATTTTTAAAAAATGTAAGAGCGTCCGCTAACCCAGGCAGGAGCGGTCATAAACTAAGCCTAAAAAACGCCTTTGAAATTTACAAGTGCCGTGAAACCGTCGCAAAACATTTCGGCGCCGAACAAGTTATTTTTACAAAAAACTGCACCGAAGCACTAAACATTGCCATTCTTGGAATTGCACGAAAAATGGGCGGACACATCATATGTTCGTGCTTTGAGCACAACTCAGTCCTTCGCCCACTTCACGAACTTCAAAAGGCAGGGACAATTTCGCTCACCGTCGTTTCGCCAGAAAACGGAAAATTTATAACCTCTCGCGACATAGAAAAAAATCTTAAAAGCGACACAACTCTCGTTTGTGTGGGTGCCGTTTCAAATGTTACTGGCACGCAAAATGACATCGAAAATATCGGAAAATTGTGCAAAAAACGGAGCGTTCTCTTCCTTGTCGACGACGCACAAGGTGTCGGGCATATTAAGGTCAATATGGAAAATATCGATTTTTTGGCGTTTAGCGGACATAAAGGTTTTTTGACTCCACAAGGAATCGGGGCTCTTTGTATCGCGTCACAAACACTTCCCTTGCCCCTTGTCTATGGCGGAACAGGAACTGAAAGCGATAATCTCTATCAACCACTCTATCCGCCCGAAAGTTTAGAAAGTGGCACACTCGCAACAAGTTTGATTTGTTCTTTGCGGGCTGGTGTCCTGTACGCCGAAAAAAATTTCGAGCGCCATTATGAGAAAACGCTCGAACTTACACAATATTTAACGAAAAAATTAAAGGAACTTGACTTTATAACTCTTTACTCTTCGCCAAATCCAAGTGGAGTGGTATCTTTTAATGTAAAAGGCTACGACTCTACGGAAACAAGCGACTTTTTAAGTTCCCGCTATAACATCGCCACCCGCGGTGGACTCCATTGCGCCCCACTCACGCATAAACATTTTAACACCCTTTCTCAAGGAATGGTCCGCGTGAGCCTAAACTTTAAAAACACCCACCACCAAATCAACATTCTCTTAAAAGCGTTAAAAGAGTTGAATAATAAGAAAAATAATAGTATGTAACATTTTTTACAGTTAGCTATCAATGTGGAGCATCTTTATCGTAAATCCAAAAAACACCAATTTGTTTTATTTGCCCATCGTTACAAACAAATTCTATAGAGCCTATTTTTTCAGTAGCACTTATTGACTCATGTTCTTTATAATAAGGTCCCCAATCGGATGTTACAAAAGCTGCTTGACTGCAACTAAACAAATCATTCGTACAATTAATATAAATAGTGCATGTGTAGGTAGCAATACAAAAAGAAGAATATCCCATCGCTACATTTTGTGTCATATAAACGCTCTCCAAACTATCACACGAACTGAACGCACAAGAGCCAATTTTCGTTACACTTTGAGGGATAACAACACTTGTTATTCTTTCGTCTGAAGAAAAAGCGCTCTCAGGAATATTTTTAACCTTATTTGATATAATGATTGTTGTGTCGTTTCCGCCATATTTCGTTTCCGTTGTATAATTTGGTGTCATAAAACAAGTGTAAAGATTTGTGTTTGAATCTGGCAAGTCATACCAACTCTCTAAGGTAGAGTCGGCAGTTGATGTGCAATACATTTTTCCTGGGTCGTTATATGACAATGAGCCCACAACCGCGGAATTTGTACAAAAATAGTAAAACTCTGCACCATTGCTATTTGTTAGGTCGTCAATACTTGAAACTTTGCCAGATGCAGTGGTTGTTCTATCACTAAAAGAACCGTTTAAGTATGATGTTGTAGACGACGAGTCAATAATTGGTGTAGGTCCAACGATTTTAAACTTTGTACCATCATTACTCTTTTGGACTGAAACTGTACCATTATTTATTACTGAACCGCCATTATTTACAAAATTTATTGAAACATTTGAATCTTCTATTGGTGAATTTGGCCCCGATTTAGTGAGAGCCCAATTGAGAGAACCGCTAAGATTTGCGTTGCGGGCGGTGTTAGCGATGCGGAGTTTAATTGAATAGGTGGTTGATTTGTCTGGCGTTACTTCAATTGGCATTGACATTTTAGGATTGTATGCCCCATCATTAAGGGCGTATGAAAACTCAATGTTGCTTGCAGTTGTTGAATTGTCTTTATATTCAAGTGTTGCATAATATGTTTCTACCGCGGTGAATGTATATGTAATGATTAAATCTTGTTCGGCAGTTAATGCGATACTACTTTCCGTTGGGTTAAGTAAACTTGTAGTCGTTGGTGCAGTGGATAAGAAACTTACTGTCTTACTCCCACTACTTGTAACCATATCAGTTGTTGATATAACGGCACTTGTATTTTTGTTAACTTTACTGTACTTAGCACTTACTGTACCTTCTATATCAGTTGCGACATAAAGTACACTTACACTTGTACCTACCCCTTGCGTTCCACTGGCGAGTACAATTATTGTAGCAATAAGCCCCACTACAATCACTAAGCACACCGAAAACGCAACTATTGTCCATTTCTTTTTCATTTTATTTTTTCTCTCCTTTTCATCTTTTGAAATAAAGATTTAAGTTATTCACACAATTCACACAAGAATATACTTTATTTCAGTTTACCATTAGCCCTCACCCC
>ERZ808286.537-NODE-537-length-24405-cov-9.630431_pt1 | contig 24405 bp, 22 predicted proteins | sample MGYA00521276_ERZ808286 | MGnify/ENA primary metagenome ERZ808286 (study PRJEB31516, sample SAMN03275607) | gut metagenome | biome: mammalia-associated habitat; material: feces | host: Papio cynocephalus | place: Kenya | collected 2012-08-01 ... | reverse complement strand
GTATGAACTGTTTTTTATTTTTTACAGGTGTTGCACTTGAAAGTATAATTCACCTCAACACACAAAAACCCCTCGAATTTTCGAGGGGTTTCGTGGTTTCTTCGAATTGCAAAGCGTTTTAATTACTCTTTGTAATCCTCTGCTTTTTTCAGATAATATGCACGTTTGTTTTCGGCGTCTTTTTCGTTCTTTGCGAACAAAACTTTTGCCGCGTCCGGATTCATCTTCGCGAGCGAAGCGTATCTCGTTTCGTTCATAAGGAACGCTTGGTAGTCCCCGGTCGGTTCTTTGCTGTCGATGACAAGCGGTGCGCTATCCGTGCCGACGAGAGTCGGGTTGAAGCGGAACAATTGCCAGTAACCGCAGTCAACCGCTTTCTTCATTTCCATTTGCGAGTTGTCCATACCGCCTTTGATGCCGTGGTTGATGCACGGTGCGTATGCGATGATGATGGACGGTCCGTGATATGCTTCCGCCTCTGCGAACGCTTTGACGACTTGGTTCATATCCGCACCCATAGAAACTTGTGCGACGTAAACGTAGCCGTAGTCCATTGCCAAAAGCGCAAGGTCTTTTTTCTTGGTGCGTTTGCCGGTTGATGCGAATTTTGCGATTGCGCCCGTCGGGGTGGACTTGGACGCTTGTCCGCCGGTGTTGGAATAAACTTCGGTGTCGAGAACGAGGATGTTGACGTCTTCGCCGCTTGCGAGAACGTGGTCAACGCCGTTGTAACCGATGTCGTATGCCCATCCGTCGCCGCCGACGATCCAAACGGATTTCTTGATGAGGCAATCCTTTCTTGCTTCGATGCTTTCGAGAAGTTCGAGGCTCAAGCCGCTTGCGGTCTTCTTTTCTTCGGGAAGAAGTGCGATGATAGCGTCAGCCGCTTCTTCGCTCTTTTGAGCGTCTTCCTTGTTTTCGAGCCACGAATTGAGAGCGGCTTTCATATCTTCGGAAATTGCGTCGAGACCGATGAGGCTGGTGATGTTGTTTGCAAGCACGTTGCGACGCGTGTCGTATGCAAGGTGCATACCGTAGCCGAACTCTGCGTTGTCTTCAAACAAAGAGTTTGCCCACGCGGGACCGCGACCCTTGTCGTTCTTGGTGTAGGGGCAAGTCGGTGCGCTGCCGCCGTAGATGGACGAGCAACCCGTTGCGTTTGCGATGAGCATTCTGTCGCCGAAAAGTTGCGTCATAAGTTTGACGTAAGGCGTTTCGCCGCAGCCTGCGCAAGCGCCCGAGAACTCGAAGAGCGGTTTCTTGAACTGACTGTTCTTGACGTTGACGGATTTGAGTTCCGCAGTGGTTTCTTTGAGGTTTGCCGCATAGTCCCAGTTTTCTTCCTCTTTTGCGATTGCTTCGTCGAGGGGAACCATAGTGAGAGCCTTTTCTTTTGCGGGGCAAACAGCGACGCAGTTAGAGCAACCCGTGCAGTCGAAGGGGCTGACTTGCATACGGAATTCGTAGCCTTTCACGCCGATTGCGGGTTTGGTTTCAAACGTTGCGGGTTTGTCTGCGAGTTCCTCTGCGGTTGCGAGGGTCGGACGAATGGTTGCGTGCGGGCAGACGAGAGCGCAGCGGTTGCATTGGATGCACTTGTCTTTGTCCCACATAGGAACGGAAACCGCGATGCCGCGTTTTTCAAACTTGGTCGTGCCGGTGGGGACGTAGCCGTTGGGGGTGAATGCGGAAACGGGAAGTTTGTCGCCTTCTTGCGCCGTGATGGGAGCGATGAAGTTCTTGAAATACTCGTCGTTGGGTACGGGAAGCGGCGCAGCGCCGGTGGTCGTGGTTTCCCAACTTTGCGGATATTTGACCTCTTTGAGGTGTGCGATCGCGTTGTCTACGCAAGCGTTGTTCATTGCGACGACCGCGTCGCCTTTCTTGCCGTAGGATTTCTTGATCATTTCCTTCATATAACGCTCTGCGTCTTCGTAAGGAATGACGTTTGCGAGTTTGAAGAATGCCGCTTGCATAACGGTGTTGACGCCTTTCTTCGTGCCAATTTCTTGAATGACTTTAAGACCGTCGAGAGTGTAGAATTTGACGTGTTTTTTGGCAATCATATTCTTCATTGCGGCAGGAAGTTTCGCATCCATTTCTTCGGGTTCCCATTGAGAGTTGAGAAGGAACGTGCCGCCGTCCTTGAGGTCGGAAAGCATATCGTAACGAAGAACGTAGGATTCGTTGTGGCAAGCCACGAAGTCCGCTTGGTCGATGAGGTAGGTGCTTCTGATGGGCTTGTCGCTGAAACGCAAGTGCGAAATGGTGATGCCGCCCGATTTCTTGGAATCGTATGCGAAGTACGCTTGCGCGTATTTGTCGGTGTGGTCGCCGATGATCTTGATAGAGTTCTTGTTTGCGCCGACGGTGCCGTCAGAGCCGAGACCGTAGAACTTGCAAGAAATCGCGCTCGCGTCGGACGCGTCGATCTTTTCGGTGACGTTCAAAGAATGGAAGGTCACGTCGTCGTTGATACCGACGGTGAATCTGTCTTTCTTTTCGCCGCTCATATTCTCGTAGATCGCGTTGACCATAGAGGGGTTGAATTCCTTGCTGCCGAGGCCGTAACGACCGCAGAGCACTTCTTTCTTCACGCCTGCTTCGTTGAGTGCGGATACGACGTCGAGGTAGAGAGGTTCGCCTTGTGCGCCCGGCTCTTTGGTTCTGTCCATAACGGTGATGGTCTTGACCGTTTCGGGAATTGCTTTGACGAATGCGTCTTGGGGGAACGGACGATAAAGTCTGACTTTCAAAAGACCGACTTTGTGTCCTCTTGCGTTGAGGTAGTCGACGGTTTCTTCAACCGCTTCCGCACCTGAACCCATAATGACGATTACGCGGTCCGCGTCGGGTGCGCCGTAGTAGTCGACGAGGTTGTATTTTCTTCCGGTGAGCGCGCTGACTTTGTCCATTTCCGCTTGAACGATTGCGGGAACTGCGTCATAGTACTTGTTGCTTGCTTCTCTGTTTTGGAAGTAGATGTCGGGGTTTTGAGCCGTGCCTTGTTGATGGGGATGTTCGGGGTTGAGTGCGCGTGCGCGGAACTCGTCCACTTTCTTGAAGTTTACGAGGGGTTTGATCTCGTCGTATTCGATCACGTCGATCTTGTCAACTTCGTGAGAGGTGCGGAAACCGTCGAAGAAGTTGAGGAAAGGAACGCTGGATTCGATCGTGGAAAGGTAGGAAACCAAAGTAAGGTCCATAACCTCTTGAACGCTGTTTGCAGCGAGCATAGCAAAACCTGTTTGACGGCACGCCATAACGTCCGAGTGGTCGCCGAAGATGTTGAGCGCGTGGCCTGCAACGCTTCTTGCGGAAACGTTGAATACGCAAGGAAGCAACTCGCCCGCAATCTTGTACATATTCGGGATCATAAGCAACAAGCCTTGACTTGCGGTGAACGTGCTTGTCAATGCGCCTGCCGCCAACGAGCCGTGTACTGCGCCTGCCGCGCCGGCTTCGGATTGCATTTCGGCAATTTTAAGCACGTTGCCAAAAATGTTCTTTCTGCCTTGACCCGCCCAGTCGTCGCAGTTCTCTGCCATAGGTGATGACGGAGTGATAGGGTAAATAGCCGCTACGTCGGAAAAAGCATACGCGATGTGTGCCGCAGCGGTATTGCCGTCAATGGTCATTTTTTTCATATCGGATAGTCCTCCAAATAAATATCTTTGAGTGTTTTGATTCATCACGCGCACACGCAAGAGCGCAACGCGTAATCAATTAGATATTATATATTGATAAATTTTAATAGTCAATAGAAAGGGCGGAATTTTGAATTAACAATTAATAATTAATAATTAATAATTGCGGGTGGGGTTTCGCCCCACACCCGAAACGAACACTTATTCAAGGCGTACTTATAAACGGTATGTGCTAATTCGCAGACGGAACGCGAGCCGCAAGGCGGCGAGAAAAGCGAGCGTCGAAGCTCGACGTTTTGTACCGTCCGACTGTGCCGTTTGGGTGCGTGGCTGGCACACAAAGGACGGTGGCACGGCTTTCAGCCGATTTATATTGCCAACAGCCCGTCTGCCGTTCGTTGCTCGCAACGAACTAGCGATTGCTACGAAGTCAATCGCGTCAGTGTTGTCCCCCGCTACGCGGACGCCGTGGGTTCCCTCAAATTTATGCAGAGGGGGAACGGCGGTGGGGGAAACACCTGAGGAAAGGGGAAGCTGTATTTTAGGAATAAGTCATTGTACTTAACTATGACGCGCTTTTAATTTCACACACAATCTTCAATAACTTGCTTTATAAAATCCGCTGTGGTATACTTGCCGTATGTCGCAAATCGTCCTCAAAGGAGTAAGTTATAGTTACTCATTAGGGGAGGGCAGCAGTCTAAAAGCCCTCAAAAACCTGTCTTTTTCCGTTGAGAAAGGCGAATTTGTCGCGCTCGCCGGTATGAACGGCAGCGGCAAAAGCACGCTCGCAAAACTTCTCAACGGTCTTTTTATACCCTCGAGCGGCGAAGTTTTGATTGACGGCTTGTCAACTTCCGACGAGAAAAACACCTTTGAAATCCGCAAAAAAGCGGGTATGGTTTTCCAAAATCCCGACAATCAGATGGTTGCGACGATAATCGAGGACGACGTTGCGTTCGGCCCCGAAAATATCGGCGTTCCGCGCGACGAAATCATCGAACGAGTCGACGAGGCTCTCGAAGCGGTGGGAATGAACGAATATCGCAAGCGTTCGGCGTCCAAACTCAGCGGCGGACAGAAACAGCGTATCGCAATCGCGGGCGTTCTCGCTATGCGCCCCGATATTCTCATTTTGGACGAATCCACGTCTATGCTCGACCCAAACGGCAGAAAAGAGATTATGTCCATTGCCAAAAAACTCAACGAGCAGGGCATAACCGTCATCAACATCACGCACAATATGGACGAAGCCGTGCTTGCGGACAGAATCATCGTTTTGCGAAAGGGCAGAATCGCAATAGACGGCACGCCGAAGGAAGTGTTTTCTTCGGGACTTTTGGAAGCGTGCGGACTTACGCTTCCCCCCGTGTACGCGTTGTGCAAAAACCTCGAAAGAAAAGGATTCGTTTTCGATTCGCCGTTGCTTACGGAAGAAGAACTTGCGGAGGGCGTATGTCGGCAATTGAAATAAAAAATCTAACTTACGTCTATTCCCCCAAAACGCCGTTTGAAAAAGTGGCTCTTTCCGATATTAATCTGACGATAGAAGAAGGGCAGTTCGTCGGCATAGTCGGCGCAACGGGCAGCGGAAAATCCACGCTTATTCAACACCTTAACGGACTTATCAAGATTCAGGACAAAAAGAAGTCTTCCGTCGTCGTCAACGGCAAAAGCGCGACGGACAAAAAGACGCTCAAAAACCTGCGTTTCGACGTAGGTATGGTTTTTCAATACCCCGAATACCAACTTTTTGCGGATACGGTGGAAAAGGACGTTGCGTTCGGTCCTAAAAACATGAAACTCGAAAAAGAGGAAATAGACCGTAGGGTAAGGCGCGCGATAGAGGTCGTCGGACTCGATTACGACAAGTTTGCAAATCGCAGTCCCTTCGATTTGAGCGGCGGCGAAAAACGTCGCGTGGCAATCGCCGGCGTTATCGCTATGGAACCCAAAATCCTCGTTCTCGACGAACCCGTCGCGGGACTCGACCCGCAAGGCAGAGAGGAAATTCTCGCCCTCGTCAAAAAACTTCAAAAAGAAATATCGCCCACGATAATTATGGTGTCGCACAATATGGACGACATCGCCGTCATAGCGGACAGAATCGTCGCGCTCAAAGACGGAAAAATCATTGCGGACGGCACGCCCAAAGAGGTGTTTTCAAACAGAGAACTCATTGCCGAAGCGGGGCTTGACGTGCCTTGCGCGACAAGACTTTCGGACGTGTTCATATCGCGAGGGATAGACCTTCCGCGCGACATAATTTCTATGGACGAACTTGCCGACAAACTTGCCGAAATCAAGGCGGTAAAAGGGGGAAGCGACAATGTTTAGAGATGTTTCCTTCGGGCAGTATTATCCCACGAATTCCGTCGTTCACAGACTCGACGCGCGAGTGAAACTCGTGCTTACGCTTATGTATGTCATCGGCATATTTTTCGTCAAATCCTACTTCGGATTTATGCTGACGGCGGCGGTTTTGATTGCGATAATTTTGATTGCGAAATTGCCTATGGTGTCCGTTCTCAAAAGTGTGAAAGGCGTGCTTTTCATAGTTTTGTTTACCGCGATTCTCAACTTGTTTTTGATAAAAGACGGCGAAGTTTTGGTGCATTGGCAAATCTTCACAATCACCAAAAACGGCGTTCATACAACCATAAAGATGGTTTTAAGGCTCGTTTTGTTGATTTCGGGCGCGTCTTTGCTTTCGCTCACGACAACGCCCGTCGAACTTGCGGACGGTGTCGAAAGTCTTATGTCGCCGCTCAAACTCGTCAAAGTTCCCGTCAGAGACATTGCGATGATAATGAGCATCGCGCTTCGCTTTATCCCCACGCTTTTCGAGGAAACCAACAAGATAATTTCCGCGCAAAAAGCGCGCGGCGCAAGTTTCGACACGGGCGGACTTTTCGCAAGAGCAAAGGCTCTTTTGCCCGTGCTTATTCCGCTTTTCGTCAACTCGTTCAGACGCGCCGACGAACTCGCTTTCGCAATGGACGCAAGGTGCTACAACGCAACCGAAAAACGCACCAAAATGAAGAAAGCGAAAATCGGTTTGGGCGACGTTATCGCGGCGTTGTTTATGTGCTCGTTCTTCGTGGTGATTTTGCTTGAAAGATACTATTTCCCGACGATAGGAATCAACATCGACCAAATGATTTTCGGGGGACTCGTGCAATGAGGTATCGCGCTATCATTTCGTATTTAGGCGCAAGGTACGTCGGTTGGCAAAGACAACTCAACGGATTGAGCGTTCAAGAGGTTTTGGAAAAGGCTCTCGAAAAAACTTTCGGCGTAAAAACCGCCGCTACGGCGAGCGGCAGAACGGACGCGGGCGTTCACGCAGAGGGGCAAGTCGTGCATTTCGACGCCGATACGTCCATACCCGCGGACAAGATTCCGTTTGCGGTGAACACGCACCTTCCCGACGACGTGAGTATGCTCTCTTGCGAGGTCGCGAGCGACGATTTCAACGCGCGATTCAACGCAAAGCGCAAGACGTATTGTTACAAGATGTATATCTCTAAACATCGCCGTCCTATGCTCGAACCCACGCACGAACACGTCATCGTTCCCGTCAATCTCGAAAAGATAAAAGAGGCTTGCAAAGTCATTGAAGGCACGCACGATTTCAAGTGCTTCGAGGCAAGCGGAAGCGTGATAAAAAACACGGTTAGAACTGTGTATTCCATAGAAGTTTCCACATCGCCGCTTCAAAGTTTTTGCGAATCCGAGCAGGCAAAAGACGGTATGCTTTGCGAGTCCGAATTGTGCATATCCGTGACGGGCAACGGCTTCCTTTACAATATGGTGCGCATAATCGCGGGCACGCTTTTGTACGTCGGAATCGGCAAACTTTCGGTTGACGACGTAAAGCGTATTTTGGAAACGGGCGACAGAAAACTCGCGGGAAAAACTCTGAGCGCAAAGGGCTTGCATTTGCTGTCCGTGGTCTATTGATTTTTTGCAGATTTCAGGCTGTTTTTTGTTGAATTTTAACTGATTTTTGCGTTGTTTTCCTTTGATTTTTATTGCGAAAACCAAATGTTTTTTGCATTTGTTTTATGCTTTTTCGCTGTGGATTTTGCCGTTTTTCGCGATTTTTCGGCACGACTTTTTCGATAAAATCAAACGCAAATTTTGCCGCTTACATTTTTTAACGAATATTTGCACGGCGCAATTATTGACATATCACTTATTTCGTTTTATTATTAACTATAACCTGCTCGCGCGGGCGTATCGTGCGTGAGCGAAATTTCGATATGCGCTCAGGCGCAAAGGCTAAACTTATGGAAGACAATTCAAGAAATTTTATCGAAGAAATCATTGACGAAGATCTCGCTTCGGGCAAGGTGAACAAAATTATCACGCGTTTTCCGCCCGAACCTAACGGATATTTGCACATCGGTCACGCAAAGGCGTTGTGCATAAACTTCGGAATGAAAGAAAAATATCACGGCGCGTGCAATTTGCGCTTCGACGACACAAACCCCGTCAAAGAGGACGTCGAATATATGGAAAGCATAAAAGCCGACATCAAATGGCTCGGCTTCGATTGGGACGAATTGCACAACGCAAGCGACTACTTCGAGAAAATGTTCGAGTGCGCCGTCAAACTCATCAAGGACGGCAAAGCGTACGTTTGCGATTTGAGCGCAGAGCAAATAAGTCAGACGCGTGGCAGTTTCGGCGTTCCGGGCACGGAAAGCCCCTATCGCAACCGCTCGGTCGAGGAAAACCTCGACTTGTTCGAGAGAATGAGAAACGGCGAGTTTGCCGACGGCGAAAAAGTTTTGCGTGCGAAAATCGATATGGCGTCGCCCAACATCAATATGCGCGACCCCGTCATCTACCGCATTTGCCACGCAACGCACCCCCATACGGGCGACAAATGGGTCATCTATCCGATGTACGACTTTGCTCACCCCATCGAGGACGCAATCGAGGGCATAACGCACTCGCTCTGCTCGCTCGAATTTGAAAATCACCGTCCCCTTTACGACTGGGTGACGACGAATTGCGGTTTCGACCCACGCCCGAGACAAATCGAGTTTGCAAGACTCAACCTTACGCACACCGTTATGAGCAAGCGTTTCATCAAACGCCTCGTGGACGAAAAAGTGGTTTGGGGTTGGGACGATCCTCGTCTTTCCACGCTTTCGGGCATAAGAGAGAGAGGTTATACGCCCGAGGCAATCCGCGATTTCTGCTCTCGTATCGGCGTGTCCAAAGCGGACAGCGAAGTGGATATTTCCATTCTCGAACACTGCGTGAGAGAGGACTTGAACAACCGCGCTGAGCGCGCAATGGTCGTCACCAAACCCCTCAAACTCATCGTGGACAACTATCCCGAAGGCAAGAGCGAACCCGTGTATATCGAAAACAATCCGCAAGCGGAAAACGCAGGCGTGCACGAAACCACGTTCGGCAGAGAACTCTATATCGAGCAAGACGATTTCGCGCTCAATCCGCCGCCCAAATACTTCCGCTTGAAGCCCGACGGGATCGTTCGTCTTAAAGGCGCGTACATCGTCAAATACGTCGGTTGCGACCTAGACAAAAACGGAAACGTAACCGCAGTCCACGTCGAATATCTCGAAGGCACGAAGAGCGGTGAAGAAGGCGCGAATATGAAGGTCAAAGGCACGATTCACTGGGTCAACGCCAACGACTCGGTGGACGTCACGCTCAATATGTTCGACTATCTCATCAACGACGGCGACGGCGACTATATGGACAGAGTCAATCGCAACTCTCTCACGGTTTTGCACGGCAAAGCGGAAAAAATCGTTGCGGAAGCACCCGTACACACGAGATTCCAATTCTTGCGCGAAGGCTACTTTATCAAGCGCAACGAGAACAACGAGTTCAACAATATAGTGGGTTTGAAGGACAGTTACAAACCAAAAAACTAATTTTTAAGGTAAAACAATAAACAACATAAAGATATTCGGGTGAAAGCAATATGTTTGTTTGCAAGATATGCGGAAATGAAGTAAAACCTGGACAAGCCTTTTGTCCGACTTGCGGCGCGGACGTCGTTGAAAATTATCAGACGATCTGCCCCGTTTGCCACGCCAAAAACAGTGCCGGCAGCAGATACTGCGCAAAGTGCGGCGGCATTTTGCAGGTTATGCGCAAGCCTGTTTGCGCCGTTTGCGGAACGAAAAATCTTCCCGGCGCAAAGTTTTGCGTGTCCTGTGGCGCGCCGATAGTCGTCGAAAGCGAAACGCACAGCGACGAGGATATGCTCGACGCTCGCAAGGCGAAACTTCGTCTCGACAATATGGAACGCGACCGTATGGCGGCAATCGACAAAGAGATTGCCGAAAAGCGCGCAAAAGCCGACGACGAAAGAGAAAAGGCACTTCAACAAGTCGAAGAATACCGCCAAAAGAGCGAGGAAGAATACCGCGTGAAAGCGGAAAATCTCGAAAAATATCGTCAAAAACTCAACGAACTCGGCCCTGAGGACGTCGAACTTTTGAAAAAGATGTCAGCCGCGCTCAAAACCTATTCAAAATACTACGCCGACCCGTACACTCAAATCGACGAGGACGACATCGACGGCGACACGTACGTTTGCCCCGCTTGCGGCACTATAAACCCGCTCACCGCAACCGCTTGCACGCATTGCGGCAGAAACAAGGCGCGCGCTCTGCTTCTTCTTGCCAAAAACAAGATTAAACAAAGTCCGCCCGTAAAGCGCAAGCAACAGATTATACCTGCGCCGACCGTAGACCTCGAAACGAAGAAAGCACCCACGCTCGACGAGTTTATCGACGAACTCAACGCGCCCGTGCAAGAGGAAAAACCCGTGGAGGAAAAAGAACCCGAAAAAGAGCAACCCGCAGACTTTTCCGGTCCGAGCAGAGTGCCTTATCAAGGCGGATATGCGCCTTATCCCTATCCGCCGTATCCGTACCCCTCGCAACCCGTTGCGGCAGGTATGCCTCAATATCCGACCCCCGGATTCTTTATGGGCGAGGACGGCAAGCCTTATCAAATGCCGCCCATAGTTCAACCCGTTGCGTTCGTGCCGTACGTCACGCAAGAGCAACCGCTTATGCAGTATGTTCCGCAAGAACAAAAGCCGCAAAAGGCTCAACCCGTCAAGGCGCAACCTCAAAACAAGAAAAATTAACAAATAGAATAAGATATGGCAGAGAAGATCAACAAAAACAAGAATCGAAGCGTTGACGACGCGGGCATAAGACTCGCGCCTTCGCCCATTGACAACGCCGCCTATCACGTTATGCCCACCGTTATGCAGCAGTACGTGATAGAGCCGACCATAGTCACGAAGGAAACGCCCGATTCGGATTCCGCTCGTATCGTATCCACCCAAGACGACTTCCAACCCAAGCGCGAGGAAGTCAACAAGAAGTGGAAAAGAGGCAAGAGAGCGAAAAATATGGCGAGCGGCGTGATTGCTCTCGTCGCTTCGGTGTTGGTTCTTTTGCCGTACGTACTGGGCGTGATAGGCGCGCAAGTGGACGCGCCCCTCGTGCTCGTTCCCGACAAATTCAACGTCATTCGCAACCTCATTTCCGCTTTCGAGCAGACGGCGGCACTCGGTTGGCAAGGCGAAGAAGTCGGCGCGATATGGATAAGCACGATACCGTCGCTTATTCTCACAATAGGCATTTTATGCGTGCTGATTAACGTGATAAAAGCCTGTTTTGCGATATTCGGCGCGGTTAAACCCGTAAAATTCGTAAACGGCGCGGTCATCTACGCGCTATGTTTGATTGCGATATTCGTTGCAAGCCTCGTGGGCGCAAGCGCAATCGGAATCGAACGTATAGATTTTGTCGCGGATTTCATTTCCGGTTATGCGCAAAGCGAATTGTTCACGCTCGTCGTTTCGGGCGCGGCGTATCTCGTTTTGTGCGTCGTCGGCGCAATCGTCAATCGCGACAAGTGCGGTTATCTCAAATAATCGCGAGGAGGAAGTATGTCGAAAAAAGACAAAAAGCAAGAAATCGTTATGACCCCCGATAACGAGATAAAGGTCGAAGACGAACCTATGTTCGAGGCGGAAGCGTACACCGCGCCGCAACCCGAAGCAGGCTCTGACGTTACCGTTATGAAAACCGTCGGAACGGGCGGCCCCGTGCCTATCGTCGCGCCGAAACATAACACCATTCAACTTCAACCCATCGTCGTTCCGCTTGCCGTCGTGCCGTATATGACGCAGGACAGCAACGTTTTGAGAACGGACGGCAGAGGTCAGAACGAATATGCGCCAGCGACCGTCGAAAACGACAAAGCAGCCGATTTCGAAACGATTGCCGCTCGCAAGATCAGAAAGAGAGGCAAGATTCAACCCAGAATTTTTGCGCTCGTCACGTTCATATTGTCCGCGCTCGTCGTGCTGCCGTTCATCTTGTCGTACTTTGTCAAGAGCGTCGGCTCGGTGTCTATCGAACAATTCGACATTATAGGCAAAATAAAAGATTGGGTTGCCAACGGCTTCGAACTCAGACCGCTTAGATATCCTGCGTACATAGGCGTTGCGGCGGTCAGCGCGGTTATGACGATTGCGTCGCTCGTTTCCGTAATCGGCGGCAAATATCCTCGTGCGCTCAACTTCATCTTCTCGCTCGTAGCCGCAGGCGCAATGCTCGCCGTGATGATTAAATGGATTATCGACAAATCCTTCGTCGCAAGCGAACAAGTGGGATTCCTCGTCATTTTGGTGCTTGCGCTCGTCAATCTCGTGCTGTCGATAGTATTCGCCGTTCTTCTCAACAAACTCGACGACAAGGTCGAAAACGCCGAAAACCTTTCGAGAGAAATCTAATTCGAGAGAGATTTTATTCAAAGCGCAAATTTAACAACTAAACGAACGAAAATAGGGGGAACGAATTGCTTTTGCGATTCGTTTTTCCCTCAAAAAAGGTATACAAATGTCGCTAAAACTCGTATCGCTTGCAAGCGGAAGCAAGGGAAATGCCACGCTCATACTGTCAAATTCAACGGCAATCTTGGTTGACGCTGGCGTTTCGTTTACGAGGATTTCGAGCGCGCTTTCCGAGTTCGGGTTGAAACCGAGCGATATAGACGGCGTGGTGATAACTCACGAGCATAGCGACCATATTGCGGGACTTTGCAAATTGTCGTCGTACACCAGAGTGTACGCACATCCGCTCACCGCTCGCGCAATATGTCAGAAAACAGACGTCAAAAACGTGACGGACGTTGCCGACTACGAGGGCGGATTCAAAATCGGCGATATAGCGGTCGAGCCGTTCCGTATTCCGCACGACGCGGTTTACCCGCTTGCGTACACTTTCGATTTCGAGGGTGCAAGGTGCAGCGTGGCAACCGACATCGGCGTACCCACCAAAGGCGTTATCCGCAACGTAAAAGACAGCGAGGTCGTGCTTCTCGAGGCAAATCACGACGTCGAAATGCTCAAAAACGGCAAATATCCGCCTATGCTAAAAGCGCGCATACTGTCAAATTCGGGACACCTCTCGAACGACGCAACCGCAAGAATAACGTCCGTTTTGTGCGACGATTCGCGCATAAAACAACTCGTTTTGGGGCATATAAGCGAAAACAACAACACCGAGCAAAAGGCGTTTGAAACGGTGGAACGCGCCATAAAGGAAAAGCAGAGCGACATCGAATTGTACGTCGCACATCAATTGAGAAGAAGCGAGGTCTTTGAAATTCTATGAGAAAAACGATAGGCGCAAGCGAAAGTTCGTCAATCTATCTTATGGGCATATGCGTCGGCAGTTTGCTGTCGCTGTTCTTGTCGCTCGCGCTCGGAAATTCAACCGCAACTCTCGACGGTATGAGCGTTTACAGTTGGTGCGGGTATGCGATTATGCAAATAGGCTTTATCGCAACCGTATTCACGTATGCGCGCGTGCGCAAAATCGATATTGTAAACGTCGCCAAACTCAAAGGCAGACTCAACGCTTTGCAAATCGTCATATTGCCGTTTATCGCCGTTGCGACCATACTCGTGTTTTTGCCTCTTGCAAACGCGTGGTCGGCGTTTTTGAGCGTCATCGGCTATCACGGACCGGGCGTCACTATGCCCGAATTTTCAAACGTAGGATACTATTTTCTCGCGCTTTTCGTGCTTGCGGTTATGCCTGCAATCGGCGAGGAAATCTTTATGCGAGGCACGGTTTTCCCCGGTCTTGCGACGAGAGATATATGGTTCGGCGTGCTGATGTCGGGACTGTTTTTCTCGCTTATGCACGCAAATCCCGTTCAAACCGTACATCAATTCGGCTTGGGGACTGTGCTTGCAATCGTCGTCGCGCTTTCGGGTTCGGTTTGGGCAGGCGTTATAATCCACTTTTTCAACAATTTCATATCTCTCACGCTGACGGCGTATCTGCCGCAAGTTGACGCTCTGTACGTCAAACTCGGCTATTACAACTGGCTCACGGGCGCGGCGAGCGTCATCGTCGGATTGTTCTTGCTTGTATGCTTGCTCTATCTTTTCTACCGCGCGGGCGCAAAGCGTAAAAAAGGACTCGTGAGCAACGTCTATCGCGAGGACGGATTCACAATCGTCGCAACCTCGAACGCAACCGAGCAAAAAGAAAACGTGTTCAAAGGCTTGGCGCGCTTTTTGAAATCCTTGTTTACGAAGCAGGGGTGGAAGAAAATCCGCTACGAACTCGAGGAAAGCAACGGCGTCGAGTATATAGGCAAAAACCAGAATTTGACGGGCGTATGGATTGCGCTCGCGCTCGTGTGCGCCTACTGGCTGTACGGCTTTATCGTGGGGCTGATATGACGAAGCGGACGAGCGTAGGTTGGATATATTTCGTCGTCGTGTTATGCACGCTTCTTTTGCGTATAGCGTCGGCTTTGGATATTTATTCCGCATTGAATATAAAGGATTCGGACGCATTTTTCTCGTGCGTAGTGCAGATTGCCATTTTTGCGTTCATAAGCGTGTTTTTGTATTCTCTCACCGCAAAGCGTAGGGGCGAAAAGGCAAAAGACGTAATTTCCGATTTCGGTTTCAAAAAAATATCCGCAAAAAACCGGCTTTTGATAATCCCTATGTGCGTATGCGCAATCGTCGTTTCGAGCGGCATATCTTTCGTGTGGCAAATGGCGTTGAGAATGATAGGTTACACCCACATTCCGTCAAGCACCGACTACGATAGCGTAGGCACGCTGTTCAAGGAACTGTTTTTGGTTGCAGTGCTTCCCGGATTTTGCGAGGAAATCGCACACAGAGGTCTTATTAGGGCGGGCTACAAAGAGTGTAAATGGAAGTTCGTGCTCGTGTCCGCCGTGCTGTTTTCGCTTATGCACCAAAACATCGTGCAGACGGGCTATACGTTCTTTTTCGGCGCAACAGTCGCGCTCATCGCGTATTACACCGATTCCATATGGGGCGGAATCTTCATTCACTTTGCCAACAACGCGTACAGCGTGTTTTCGGAATACGTTTCCCAAAACGGCGGCGTATTCGACTTCATCAACAAAATTTCAAACTGGTTTTACGGCTCGAATTTAGGCTTTGCGGTGGCGGCGGCTCTCGTGGTCGTGTGCGCGTGCTTGCTTGCGCTTTTATTCTTCGTTATGCGCAAAGACGCCGTAAAACACGAGCGTATATCCGACGTTCCTTTCGCAAGCGCAACCGACGTTTTGCCCCTTTACAAGGACGTTCCGTTTATGCTTACGGTGGCGGTGGGAATCTGCGCCACGGCGTTCAGTTTTGCGTGGGGAATGATGAGATGAAAATCAATATTATCGCAATCGGCAAAATCAAAGAAAAGTATTTCACCGACGCAATCGCCGAGTATCTCAAACGCGCCTCTCGCTTTGCAGATGTCAAAGTGATAGAACTTCCCGACGCGCCGCAAGGCAAAACGCCCGCCGAACAACAGCGTATCGAAAGCGAGCAGTTGTTCTCAAAAGCAAAAGGTTTCATCGTCGCAATGGACTTTCGAGGCAAAGAGTTTTCAAGCGAGCAACTCGCCGACCTCATAAAGACCAGATGTAACGACGGAGAAAGCGAGTTTTCATTCCTCATCGGCGGCAGTCACGGACACACCGACGACCTTCGCTCGCGCGCAAATCTCGTCCTATCTTTCGGCAAGCCGACTTTCCCGCATCAGTTGTTTCGCATGATGCTATGTGAACAAATTTACAGAGCCTTGTCTATAAACGCAGGTCTGCCGTATCACAAATAACACAATCAGCAGTTTATATATTCAAAACAACACGATAAAGGTGACATATGGGTTATAACGAGCAATTTATGAATATGGCGATTGAACTCGCAAAAGAGTGCGGTGCGCACGACGAAGTGCCCGTCGGGTGCGTCGTCGTCAAGGACGGAAAGGCCATCGGCGCAAGCGGAAATCGCAAGGAAAGAGAAAACAACGCCATATGTCACGCCGAGATTCTCGCGCTCTCGCAAGCGACCAAAGAGGTGAACAACTGGTGGCTCGAAGATTGCGACGTTTACGTCACGCTCGAACCTTGCGTTATGTGCGCAGGGGCGATGATACACTCTCGCATACGCGCGCTGTACTTCGGCGCATACGACGAAAAGACGGGGGCTTGCGGCTCGAAACTCAACCTTTTCGAGCAAGGACTTTTCAATCACACCGTCCTTGTCAGCGGCGGACACGAACGGCAAATCTGCTCGCAACTCTTGTCCGACTTTTTCAAACAAAAAAGAAAGAACAGATAAGTAGAACTTTACAAAGGGATATTGAATATGAAAGACCATTTCAGAGCGTTCAGCGCAGTGTTTCCGATCATTTTGAAATGAACGGACGGCAAGACGTATATTCTGCTTCACAAAAGAGCAAACACCGGTTATATGGACGGCAAGTGGGATACGGCAGGCAGCGGACACGTCGACAAATGCGAGACGGCAACGCACGCGCTTGCAAGAGAATGTTTTGAAGAACTAGGCATAACCGTAGACCCTCAAAAACTGCGCTTTGCACACCTTGCACACAACGTTGAAGGTGGCGGCGAAGAAACTTATTACAACGTTTATTTCTTCGTTGACGAATACGAGGGCGTTCCTCAAATTAAAGAGCCGAACAAATGCGACGGGTTAGAGTGGTTTGACGTGACGCACCTTCCCGAAAGTATGATTGAGAAACGCAAAAACGACGTTCTTCAAAGTTTGCAGTCGATATATTACTCGGAACTTATCGATGAATAAATGCCTTGAATCAAGCAAAAATTAATCTTATTCATCCAGATGTAATCCCGCGAGTTTGTTGTCAAGCAGTTGACCTATCGATGCATAGGCGTGCTGTTGGTTTTTGGTTAAAAAGTTTGAGGATTGAGTTTTTATATTGAAATTCTTGTTTTCAAGTTTTGCATTTGGACATTGCTCGATTAGACTTTGAACAGAAACTTGTGCTTTTTCGAGTAGTGATTGTAGTATAAGCATAGTGTTATGTGCATCGTTTTCTGCATCGTGTTCTAGTGTTTCACCGGCAATGCTAAGTGTTGTTAGCATATTTGAAACGCTGACAACATTATCAGTGTATTCTATTTTTTTGTAAAACTCTTTTATTTCGTAACCAGTAAAATTAATGCTTGACAAATTATATCTTTCACATTCCGTATTAAGCGCATTGACATCGCTTTGCAATGTGTGTCCGAAAACATAATCTGCGGACAATATTAGGTTCGATATTTTTTGATAGTAATGATCGAATTTCGGATTGGGTTTATATTCTTCGATCTTCTTATGCAAAAGATTTTTCACAGCATATTTGTCCCATTCATCATCAGAGATATTAGGATTTATTATAAGATTGTCTTCTTCTTTAATTTTGAAATTTTCGTCAACTATAACGTATCCGAACTCGCATATTCGCCCACCATTTTTTGATGTGGCTTTTTCTATGTCAAAAAATAAGTATTTCATATGTGTTTATTAATCCTTTGTCGAATCGCTGATAAACACATTATAGCGCGAAATGAAAAAATAGCAATCTTTGTAAGAGTAGTATCTGTGCGCAACTATTCGTTCGAGCAGGCGTTTGCGGTCAGTTAGAGAGCGGGGGTGCAGGATATTGTTCAAAAGAGCATTTCGCCATAATCGTTAACACTCGTCGTCTTGCGATATGCAGGGCGGCGGTTTTGTTTATGCGAGAGCAAGCAGTCCTCGCTCGAGATAGATTACAGCGTTTCGACAATGCTCGTGTCGATGTCGACGGCGTCTTTTATCGAGTCGGCAGGCACGCCGAACACGATTCCCAAGACGGTCGATATAAGCGATATGATTGATGCAACGATGACAAATACAATCTTTTTGGTTTTGTTATCCATAGGTTCTCTCCGTTTAAGTTTATTTGCCGCCGCGAAGATTTGCCTGCTCGAACACGCACAATATACAACTCGCTTTGCCCGATTTGCAAAATATTATGTCGTATGCCGTAAAAGTTTTTTCGCAAAACGAATATAGTATGGTATGGACAAATATAATATTGTTTTTATAAAAACCGAATGGGGCGAAAAGGAATTGCTCGGCAGGCGTGCGGAAGACTATGTTATTCGCGAGTTCTACGACTTTGCGGCAAAGAAGTGCCGCATTGCCAAGCAATCCGCGTACAAGGAAGAAAACGCGATTCTGGACGGATACGTCAACGTTGTGCTGACTCTCGATATGCCGCTCGTGAAGAAAGAGGACGTAGAGTCGCTCGTTTGCGAGATGAGGCGCAAAAACATTTCGACGATACGGCTCGGCTCTAAAAATTCCGCGTCCAAAATTTGTATTGGCAAGGGGACGGACGAGGGCGTTTTCAGCGCGCGCACCGCTTTTTTGAAGATTGGTGATGCAAAATCCTATAATATAGTGTATAATCTTCTAAAAGATAGAATTTTGGACGGACTTTTGGACAACGGCGTGTATATCGTGGACAAAACCACCACTTTTATAGACGACACCGTGAACGTCGAAAAGGGCGTTACGATAAAGCCGTACTGCACGATAGAGGGCGAGAGCGCGATACTCGGCGAAAGCACGATTTTTGCTTCGCACATACGCGACAGCGTTATCGACGGCGCGGACGTTTCGTATTCGCATATCGTGTGTTCCGAGGTGCATAAGCGCGCGACGGTCGGTCCGTACGCAAGGCTCAGACACGCGGTGATAGACGAAGGCTGCCGTGTGGGCGATTTCGTCGAAGTCAAGGCTTCGAGGCTTCGCGACGGCGTAAAGTGCGCGCATTTGAGTTACGTCGGCGACGCGGACGTAGGCGAGCGTACGAACGTCGGTTGCGGCACGGTGTTTTGCAATTACGACGGTCACGAGAAGCACAAAACCACCGTCGGCGCGGAATGTTTTTTGGGTGCGAACACCAACCTTATTGCGCCCGTGGTCGTGGGCGACCACGCGTTTATCGCGGCGGGTACGACGGTCACGCGCGACGTTGCGGACGGCTCGTTCACAATAGGCAGAGTGCGCCAAGACACAAAACCCAAAACGGATTGAATCCGCTTTGAAATAAGCAAATTCGCAAATTATTAATCAATAGAATATTACGCGAGAGGAAGATATGATACTCATCGTAGGACTGGGCAATCCCGGTATGAAATACAAAAACACTTATCACAACGTCGGGTTTATGGCGGTGGACGCTTTGGCAAAAAAATGCAAAGTCAAAATTGCGAAATCCGAGTGCGACGCGCTCACTTGCAAGGCAAGACTCGGCGGCGTCGATTTTGTGATTGCAAAACCGCAAACGTATATGAATCTGTCGGGCGAGTCCGTCAAAAAACTCGTGCGCACCTATGACGTCGACGAAAAGAGCGAACTCGTGGTGTGCTACGACGATATAGATTTGCCGATAGGAAAACTGCGTATTCGCAAGGAAGGCAGCGCGGGCACGCACAACGGAATGCGCAACATCGTCAAGGAACTCAACACTCAGGATTTTTTGAGAGTGCGCATAGGCACGAAAACCGAGGAACTTGCAAAACACGAGGTTGAACTTATCGATTTTGTGCTGTCAAAGGTCGATTTTGACAGCAAACAGATTTTGCAAGAGTCGATAGAACGCGCCGTGGACGCACTCGAACGCATCGTTGCGGGCGAGGATATTCAACGTATACAAGAGAAGATAAACGGCATCAAACGCTGAAAGATTTATGACGCCATCGATTTTTCAACTTCAGAATATGGGCGAAAAACTTGCTTCGTTGCAAGGCATAAACGCAAAAAAACTTGCCGACGACAAACTGTCGGCAGTTTGCGTATTGCGCGTGTGCGAGGGTGCGAAAATCCATATAATGTCGCAACTTTCGGCAAAAAAACTCATCGTCGCTTCCGACGCTTTGGGCGCGAAAAGTCTCGTGCGCAAAATTGCGAGTTGGGGCGTAAAAGTCGATTATTTGCCCTATCGCGACGACATGCTGATTGCAAGAAAGAGGTTTTCCGAGCAAGGTATGCGCGAGCGTATTTGCACGCTCAGAGATATTGCTTTCGGCCAAGCGGACACCGTCGTTACGTCGGCGGACAGCCTTTTGCAACTTTTTCCCAAGCGCGAACTCGTCAAAAAATACACCGTATGCGTCAAAAAAGAGGACGTGATTTCGCCCCAGTCGCTCGCCGACAAACTTGCGCTTGCGGGCTACAAACGTCAGGCTATGGTTGCTGACGCGGGCGATTTTTCGGTGAGAGGCGACATTGTTGACGTGTGCGACGTGTCGGGCGTTGCGTACAGAATCAATTTCTTTGACGAACTCGTCGAAAACATCAAAGTTATCGACGTCGAAACTATGCTTGCCTCAAACGAGGTTGAAAAAGTGTCTTTTGCGCCCACGAGCGATATTTTGCTTGACGAAACAGGCTACGACTACGCTCGCGAAAGGCTGTCGCTTTATCCCGAAAACAAAAACGCGCAACAGGCAAAGGAACTTTTGAGCGTAGGTGCGTGCGATTCGTCCGCAGTGTGGGCGTTGCCGTTTTTGAAGAACTGCACGTCAAACATATTCGACTTTTTCGACGACGACAGACCCACGCTCGTGATTTTCGACGAGCCGAGAGTGGTCAGCGACAAGTTGCAGATTCTCGAAAAGGAATTTTCCGGACGTATCAAAACGCTTTGCGAGGGCGGCGAGATTCTCGACGAACACAAAGACGTATGCATATCTCTGCACGAGGTCAAACGCCAACTCATATTCGTGCGCAAGATGGGGTTTGCCTCGCTTTCTCTCGACAATCGCCTTTTCGAGCCTAAATACGTCATCGAACCTAAAACCCGCCCCGTCACAAAGTACTATCTCGACCCGAACGTCATGGTGCAAGACCTCAAAAACTTTGCGCTTAACGGTACGAAAGTCGTTATGGCGTGCGGCGGCAGAGAGCAGGCAAAGAACATAATCGAAAGTTTGCGGGAATACGATATTCTCGCAACGTACAGCGAGGACGGAAACGGCGAGGGAAGCATACTCGCAACGCCCCTTCAAGTGGAAACGGGATTTATTTATCCCGCCGTCAAGGCGTGTCTTATAGGCACGGGCGAGTGTATAGGCAAGCACCGTTCGACAGAGATTTCCGTCAAAACCGCCGAGCAGGCACTCTCGCCAAAACCCGGGGATTACGTCGTGCACAAAATCCACGGCGTAGGCGTTTGCGAAGGCACTACCATACTCAAAACGGGCGAGTTTGAAAAGGAATACATCGTTCTCAAATATCGCGACGGCGACACGCTTTACGTTGCCACCGACCAAATGAACAACTTGCAAAAGTTTGTCGGTGAGGAACATCCAAAACTCAACAAACTCGGCGGAAAAGAGTTTGAAAGAGAAAAGGAAAAAGTGCGCAAATCCGTGCGCAAACTCGCAATAAACCTCGTCGAACTTTACGCAAAGCGCGAAAAACAGCGCGGCTTCAAATACAGCCCCGACACCGTGTGGCAAAAGGAATTCGAGGACAACTTCGAGTACGAGGAAACCGCCGACCAACTCAAAGCGATTGCCGACATCAAAAACGATATGGAAAACGGTCGCATTATGGACAGATTGCTCGTGGGCGACGTGGGCTTCGGCAAAACGGAAGTGGCGTTCAGGGCGATGTTCAAAACCGTGCTCGACTCAAAACAAGCGGTGCTTCTCGCGCCTACGACGATACTTGCGCGCCAGCACTACGAAAATCTTATAAAGAGGCTCGAACCGTTCGGCATAAAATGCGGACTTCTGACGAGGCTTCAATCGTCCAAAGAGAACGAGCAGTTGCTCAAAGAACTCAAAGACGGCACGACGCATATGGTCATAGCAACGCACAAAGTGCTTGCAAAAGACGTGGAATTTCACGATTTGGGATTGCTCGTGCTTGACGAAGAACAGCGATTCGGCGTAGAACACAAGGAAAAACTCAAAGAAAAATATCCGCTCGTCAACGTGCTTACGCTGTCGGCAACGCCCATACCGCGCACGCTCAATATGTCGCTCACGGGTGTGAGAGATATATCTATGCTGGAAACCGCACCGAGAGGCAGACTGCCAATTCAAACGTACGTCGTGGGTTACAGCGACGCGCTTTGCCAAGACGCAATCACGCGCGAACTTGCAAGAGGCGGACAAACGCTCGTGCTTCTCAACGACATAGAGGCACTCGAACCGTTTGCGAGCAGACTTCGCACGCTTTGCGAAGGCGCAAGGGTTATCACGGCGCACGGACAGATGGCGCCCGGGCAACTCGAACAAAGAATAAGCGCGTTTTACGACAAGGAATTTGACGTTTTGGTGTCTACGACGATTATAGAAAACGGCATAGACTTGCCCGACGCAAACACGCTCATCGTCATAGACAGCGGAAGATTCGGACTTTCGCAACTATATCAACTTCGCGGCAGAGTGGGGCGCAGAGGCGTGCTTGCTCACGCATATTTCACCGTTCCCGAAAACGGGACGATCACCGAAAACGCGCAAAAACGCCTCGATTCTCTTCTCGAAAACACGGAAATCGGCAGCGGATTCAGAGTTGCGCTCGCCGACTTGTCCATACGCGGCGCAGGCAATATTTTGGGCGCGGAACAAAGCGGACATATCGAAAAAGTGGGTTACGAAATGTACCTTGAACTTTTGGACGAAGCGGTGCAAGAGATAAAGACGGGCGTTGTGAAGAAGCCCGAACGCGACGTGGAAATGAAAGTGGACGCGGCGGCGTTTATCAGCGAAAGTTACATTTCGGGTCGCGACAAGTTGAGAGTGTACAAGCAAATATCCAAAGTCGCTTCAAAGAGTGCGAGAGATTCGCTCATCAAAGAACTCGGCGAGGTCTACGGCGAAGTGGATTTGCCGCTTGAAAACCTCATAAACATCGCGCTTTTGAAGAATCTTGCCTCGAATTACGACGTGTCGAGAATCGTGATAAACCGCAACGGTGCGGGCGTAAATTTCTACGATTCCGACGTTTTCAAAAACGAGAGTCTTATGAACGCCGTGTCCAAAAACAGCGGAAGCGTGGTGCTTACGACCACCATACCGCCGTCAATGATATTCGAGGTGAACAAACTCACGGCAGAGCAAAAACTTGCCAAACTCATAGATTTCTTCGACGGTATAGAATAAATCAAAACGTTGCTTTGGCGTTGTTTGAAAAGCAATTTGCCTATGATAAAAAACAAACGATTTAGAAATAAAGAATAGAAAAACAAACGAAAAGCGCACTTTATGTGCGCTTTTTGAATGAATAAAATAATTGTTCTGCGATTTAGAACTTGTATTCTTCTCTCTTATGCACGTCGCGCATACCCTCGATTGTGTCGCAAATGTCCTTAAAGGAACACGTTGCGCAATCCATTTTCAAGTTTTTGAGAATATGGTCGAGAGTGACGGTTATGCCCTCGTTGAGTTTTGCCGTTTGCTCGAAAGTTTTGAAATCGAAGGTCGGGTCGGTGATGAAAATCTGTTTGACGGCTTTGACGTTTTTGTCTTGCTTGTATGCGTTCAAGAGTATCGTGCCGACGTCGGAAAAGGATATGCCTTTTGCCTTTGCGGCTTTTGAAACTCTGCCGCCTTCTCGCAAGAGGTTGGTGTTGACTCTTATCATATAGCCGTCGGGATTGACCTTGTAGCGTTTGTATTCCACGTCGCGCAGAATACGATAGACCTTTTGTTCCTTGTCGAAGTTCTGCTCGGTGTTTTCGTCAAGCAGAATGATTGCGATTCTTGCAAAAGGCACGTCGCCCGACAAGTCCTTTATGTCCTTGCCGCGAAGAAGAATCTCGTCTTTTTGCACGAGTTTTTCGTCGGTGGTGTAGGCGATGAGATAACTTGAATTTTGTCCCGGCGCGCCGAGTTCCACCGCGCCGTCGTCGGGAAAGAGAAAGACTTTCTCGTCGAGATTTTTCCAACTCGAAGAAACGGGAAGCGATTTGAGTTCGCTTCCCGCAAGTTCAAGCGATTTTGAAATTGTGGAATCGTAAAGTTTCATTATTATTCAAGGTGACGATTTCTCTTGCGCTTGTCGTAGAATTTTTGAAGGAATTTTTGAACGTGCGCCAAGAGTTTTGAATCGAGGTTGAAGAAGTACATAATGAACAAGAGCAGGAAAAGAAGAAGTATTGCACCCGCAACGCTTCCGATGACGATACCTGCGATTGCTCCGCCGCTCAATGCGGATAACGTGGTTGTAATCATATTATGCCCCCTTACGCTTGTGCCAAGCCTTTTTGTCTTGCGTACTCTGCAGCACCGAGCGCGCCCATAAGTTGCGGGTCGATCGGAAGGTCGATAACCTTGATTTTAAGCACTTGCTCGATTGCTTGTTTGAGTCCGT
>ERZ808286.534-NODE-534-length-24469-cov-7.062997_pt1 | contig 24469 bp, 32 predicted proteins | sample MGYA00521276_ERZ808286 | MGnify/ENA primary metagenome ERZ808286 (study PRJEB31516, sample SAMN03275607) | gut metagenome | biome: mammalia-associated habitat; material: feces | host: Papio cynocephalus | place: Kenya | collected 2012-08-01 ... | reverse complement strand
GCTAAGGCTATACACGCCACATCCAGCATTAAGCACGGCTAAAATCGACATCCAGGTTACCCATTTCCATTTACCCTTCATACTTTACCTCCTTCAATTCTTTACGCAATCTTTGGACTTTACGCCGCCAGTTGCGATTTGATTTTTCGAGCTGATGGATGCGCTTGATAGCTGCCTCCATAGTATCTTGCGCATTCAGATATTTCCGCTGGTATAAATTGCAATCCGCGCACGTCAACCCAAAGCAAACATCATCCAGAGCACATTGATAGCAATTTAGCGCTTTCTCAAGATTGTCCATTACGTTTGCGTACCTCCTTTCTGCATGTGGAATGCAGATAAACCTCTGGCCAGCATCCATCATTGCAAGGCCAATGACAACTGGAGACCTTACAATACCGATACTCGATGCGACCATACGGCTTCTCAATAATCAAGTCCATCCCTTTGCCGTCGTCATTGCCGAAATGCCATCCAGCCTTGATTGCTTCAAGCGTCTGATAACTATGAAGCAACTTGATGCAATAAACGCCATCACTGAGCTTGCGGCTCTGGTACGTCTGGACTACAGCAACGTGAACACCATTCTTATAAACATCAATTCCGAGCATAAAATCAATCCTCCTGTCTGGTTGATACTTGGATTGTACCATAAGACAGGAGGATTGTCAAGCGTTATTCAAATTTTATTTACGACGAACTGGTTCAAATATCGCCTTTTTATCATCCCAACCACGCTTCCATCTACCTTCAACCGTTGAGGGAGATATCCCAACTTGATTGCACCAATCTTGTAAGCATTTTGCTTCGCCGTCTATTGTAATTATTTTATTATTTCTTTTGTTTCTACATTGCTCTTTCCAGGCTACCCAACGACAATTCGATGGCTCATAATTTCCGTTCACATCAATTCTATCTATCGTTAATTCGTCTGAATATCCGTTGGAAATCGACCATAACATAAAATTCTCAAAAGAATCCTTCCATTCGTCACAAACCACAATCCCTCGACCGCCATAACAATCAAATTTTTTATTGTTTGGGTCAAAACATCTGGCTTTCATGTTCCACCAAGTGTGATATAATTTTGTGCCAGTCATTCCATGAGTTCTTCTTTTGTCGACAGAGTTTCTTCCATTATCTGCTACAACTTCTTTTTGTAAACAACCACAAGACATGACACTACCATTCCTGACGTGTCGTCCATCTGTAATAATTTCATTACCACATTCACAACGACATAGCCAAAATCCTCTTGTCGCACCACTTGAATCTTTGCGACTTTCAACTTGTTTAATAACGGTTAATCTGCTTGTCTCAACGCCATGTTCCTTCATAACCCAACCAGTCATATCAATACGGTTCCATGCTTTACTCATCTTCATATTCTCCTTACACAAGAAATATTAAGTGGAGGGTCTGGTGTAAGCAGACCCTCCCAAATAACAGGAGTTAGCTACCTCCTATTAACCTTTATGATATTGTACCGCATTTTGATAAATTTGTCAACGCTTTTCTTAAACAAATTTATCACAAATTTCACATAATCTTCCTCTATAAGAAATAGGCAGATGGCAAACCTTGACAAAATCATATGCGCCAAGATATTGAATCAGCCGCTCAAAACATGACCGGTCAGCAGGGATATCAATCTGCGCCGAGCAACCAATCAAGATAACTTTACAAGCATCATCGCAACGGCTGATGACCTTCTTGATTTCAGGAACAGTAAAGTTCTGGCATTCATCAATGATGACAACTTTATGGTTGAAATTCACGCCGCGAAGAAACGTCGAGGGGCGTGCATCAATCCACGCCGTACCCATCTTGATTGTATCCATGGAACTGATGGCTCTATCCGGCTCTTCGTTGAGCTTGATGAGCGCGTCCTCAAGAGGCTGGAGATAGTCCCCTATCTTCTCCTCAGTTGTACCTGGCCTATACCCTAACGCCTGTTCCTGATTGGCGCTGAACACGTAAACAACGCCGTCATAGCCATGATACGCCTGAAGCATCCGAGCGCACGCTGTAGCAATCAAGGTCTTACCAGAACCAGCAACGGCATTAGCAATAACCACTTGCTTGTCTTCTGACATGATAGCATCGCGGAAAATCTTCTGGCCCTCATTCAGCGTCAGTCCAAAGAACATATCTTCAGGCGGCGCTCCAAACTCATTCACGTCGTTCACAATCTTTTTCTTACTTGCCATTTTTACTTCTCCTGTCTGACTCAAATGCAATCCACAGCGGACAATCCTTGCGGCTCGTATAGTATCGCGTCACAGCATCCTTGATATGCTGATAGCCGCCCTGTCCGCAACATCGCTCATCACATTGCCGCTGGTACTGGCATCGTGTACACACGATATTCCAGAGCTGCTTACCTCTTGTCACACCAGTCATCATCCTCGCCCTCCGTATAGCCAAAGTTAAACCCAATGGCCTGAGTGTTCTAATGTGCCGCTGGCTGGATAACCTCAACCGCCGCATTGCTTTCGGCTTGAGCCTCATTCAAATCCATCTGCCATTTGGCTACGATTCGATTACACGCCGACTGAAGCACACAACTAATGCTATCCAAACACGGCATGGCGATGCTATAAAACAGGACACCACCAGCAAATAAATATACGGGAACCAGAGAATCTTTATTCTTCATGTTTGACCTCCTCAGCTTTGCGCTCAACAACTGTAGTTGCCACATCGAGCTTTTCTTTGATGAACTTCTTGATTTTTTTAGCGCTCGTCATGTCCTTTGCCTGTTGCCAGACGATTTCAAGTCCAGCTCGATTACCAGCCAGCATACCCAACGTGAACTGCTGCTTGCAAATCGTTTCGATTTTCTCTCGGATGGATTCTTCGAATTCCTTATCTTTTTCGTCCATTTTAGCCTCCTAAATCACAAATTGGGCAATATTTCTCACAATATGGCTCGTGTGCGTCAACCTCAGAATGATATTCTCGACCACGAATTACTTGGAGCTTTGAGCCGCAATAAATGCAACGGTCATGGTCAACGAGCCATTTACGGCAAGCACGTGTCAACTCTTGAGGGTCGTTTGAAATTGCCACGAGCATTTTTGCAATTTCATCCTTGTTGTCGGCACATTGCTCATAGATTGCAGAGATAACACTCTCTGAATAATCTCCCATGTAAACCTCCTTTACATTTTTGAATTTATTCAAACGGCATTGCGCCATTCAAAACGATACGGCCATTGCAGCACTACGCATACGGCTTGCATTCTGGTTTAGATATCTGGACGTTACGGCCAATGAGGAATGCCCAAGCAAATCACGAATCACGTCCATGCTTGTGCCATTCTCGCTCAAGATGCAAGCAAAACTATGGCGGAACGTATGAGCGCTGACAGCATCCGCGTTCTTGACTCCAGCCTTACGAGCCAGCGCCTTGAGCGTCTTATCGAAATTGTTTGCGTCCACCTTGCCGCCCTGAGAACTTGCGAATAGGTACTCGCTGCTAGTCTTGCGTTCAGTACGGATATAGAGGTTGATAGCCTCGACCGCCTGACGATTCAAATAGACCACGCGCTGCTTGTCGCCCTTACCAGTGATGACAAGCTGGTTGTCAACGCGATCACGATACTGCTTGTAGCCAAGACCTGTCAGCTCGCTCACGCGCATACCAGTCGAGCCAAGCGTGTACAGCATAGCCTTCTGGCGATTACTGGTGCATACGGCGAGCATCTTGCCAATATCCTCACGGCCCATGGCCAGCTTTTCTTTGTTATGAACCTTGACGCTCTTGAGGTTCGCCGCAGGGTTAGTGCCGATGGCATCTACATCATGTAGGAATTTGAAGTATCCGCTGACCGCCACGATTTTGCGATTAACGCTTGCTGATGCCATGCCGCTAATACTCGCCTTCCAGTTTAGGAGGTCAGCATAGCTGATATTCTCCTCCAGCTTACCAATATAGTCAAGCATTTGCTCAACATCCTTGACATACGCCTTGATGGTGTTGCTGCTCTTCTGCTCGCCAACCAGATAATCAACATAAGCCTCAACCATTATTTGTTCCTCCTTTTGTTTTCTGATGTTATAATAACACAGAATAATGTGATTGTCAAGCATAAATTCCAAAGAAAATGCGGAAACAGCTCCATGGCTTTCCCCGAACCACAGAGCTGCTTGACCGCATCAACTTTATAGGAGGTTTACTATGAAGGCCCGCTTACTGGCCCGTGGTGCATCCTACTGGACTTGAACCAGCGGTCTGCCGATTATAAGTCGGCGGCTCAAACCATCTGAGCTGAGGATGCAAATGGCAGCTGGTGATGGTGTCGGACCACCTTCTCGTGGGTCAAAGCCACGCACACAAACCGTTGTGCTAACCAGCTATATTCCAACGGGCAGTTTCAAGTGATGCCCAGCACTATGCAAATTTGAAAGGAGAGTCGCAACATGAACACTTGCCGCTTACAACGGCTGGTGGAAAACGTCGGAATCGAACCGCTCTTCCTGTTCCCAAAACAGGAGTGCCACCATAACACTTCGTTCTCCATATTGGCTGGGTTATTTATCCTCTCACCAGCCATTCGAGTTGTATCATTATCACACGCAACATCAGGACTGGCATCCTGACATCATGTATTGTATCATAGCCTTGCCGCCATGTCAATACCTTTTTCAAAATTTTCTAAAATATTTTTTACACACAACTTATCGGAAACCAAGCTCAAATTCGCAATAAAATTCTAGCCATCAAATTACACCTAACACAACATGGCGTTGCAAATTGCAGTCAAAATCCTGATTATTTATCTGGATTCACGAGCGACTTTGAGTCGTGCAGCTGCTTCCGCTCGCTGTTCAGGCGTAAGTTCACGCTTGATAGGTGGCTTAGGCGGCTTGAACCATGATTCCGGACAATGCACCATCAACCCGTCTTCATCCTTGCAAATAATCTTGACTTCATCAGGCCGCTCATTAGCAAACTGCACCATACGTGCAATCCATTTGCTGTCAGAGCTGTACCATGACAGTGTTGATTCGCCCTTGATAAATTCAACGCAAGTTTCTTGCATTTTTTGTTCCTCCTTATTCCTGCGGCACAACATAAACCGTTGCCGTTCTTACGCCAAGATTTCTTGCCTCTTGATGGCTCGAAACGCAAAGGTCAATATGCTTGCCGCCAACGCCTGAGCCAGTATCATCTGCGCGATAGTATTCAATCACGCCATCGCCATAGTCTACAAGCACATCCGAACCAAGCGGGATTACCGACGGGTCAACGGCAACCGAAACATACGGCGTGGCTTTTCGGCCTGACGCCGTGATACCATAAGCGGGATGGTCAGGTGGCTTGCCGCAGCACTTTTGGCAGGTGCAATAGTGCGTGACGGTCACGCTGTCGATTCTGGTTGCCTGAGCCAGTAACGCATCCTCAATACTCTGAGCCTCCTGCGCTTCGATGGCTTTAAGTTGCTCATCTGTGATATACGCATACTCAGTTGCAGGAATATCGTATTCTGGCTTCCAGACCTCTTCTGGCATGGTCACCATGCGGTCTACAGCAATATCGCGTGGCTCAGGCTTAAGCATATACGCGCGGCAACCAATACCGATGCTTGCAACAGTCAGGATACCAATCGCACCAACCATGATTCGTTCTGCCTTCACCATCACGCACCCCACTTTGCTGTATTGGTAAACTGAAGCTGACGGCGAGCTGCAAGATAATCCGTAACTCTTGCCTTGGATTCACGAACGATGTTTAGGGTGGATTCATATTCTTTACGCCATTCGCCATATCGCTCGCATGAGCCATGACAACCAACGCATCGCTCATTGCATTTGAAACAGGGATTCTTCATTTCAAATTTTCTCCTTTGCTTTAGCTGATGGTTAAAGTGTAGCACGTTCAACCATACTTGTCAAGAGAATATTGCATCAAAATCAAAATTTTCTTCCTGCGATTGCTCGGCATGAATTTCCCAATTCAAGATTCGAGCTTGAGCATAACGCACACCCATATACTCGTTGACCGTCAGCTCAACAATCGCCTCAATGGTACGAGCATGGTCTGCCGCCAGTTGCTCAACCTCGCGCTCATTGCATCCAAACTTGATGAACGGCGTATATCTAAAGCAATTGCCAGCAGCTCCACACATCACATTTACTCCATCCGGAATTTCAAATTTGCAATAGAACGTCGGCGTTGGTAAATCATTCGCCCAAAGCCATGCCGAGCTATCCAGTAGCTCGCAAAGCTCCACCGTGATATCATCCACGCCAAGCTCGGCAGTCGCCGTCAGCTCTTGCGGATTCCAATCTTGCTGATTTGCCCATGCGCGAAACTCATCGAACGCAGATTTGCGAATTATGATGCCATGTGCGCTCTGATGGCCTTGGCATTTGGCCAACCCTGTTGCATTCATGGCATCCAGCGTATCACAATCTGAGCGCACAGAGCCAAACCAGTTGTTGGGGTCGGCCTCCCGCAGACAAACCACGGGAAGCCCATATTTGGATTTCAATTTGTTTGCCGCAAGTCCGCTATATTCCTTGTCGTCGTTCGCCATGCGCACGAATAAAATCTTGTCGCCGCGCTCAACTTGACCATCGGCTTGACGGCTCAACTCATCAACCATGCGCGTCATCGTCTCACGCTGGACGCGATATGCCGCGTTCATCTGCTTCAGGGCTTCAGCTTCGCCCTCACCTTTAGCAAATGCCATAAACAACGCGCGTTTTGCATCTTGGTTATTCGAGCGACACACGGCGTTGAGATATGGCGTGAGGCTGAAGCTAAGGTTGTGCGGCGTAAGAGGTTGCTTTCCGAGTTTCTTCTCAACGCAGAGATTCAGAAATCCGTTCGTCATTTTGCACAACCTCCAAATCCCAAATTCAAATATGCTCGATTCTCAACGCTCAACATCGAACGGCTATCACTCAGCAAACTCAGTGCCACCAAATCCTCGAAATTGAAACGCCGTCCTCCGAGATACCGTTCGCCATATCGGTCAACGATTTTCGCCATGACCGTTGTGCCGCTTGCTGCATGGTTCGTATCGCCTTGCATACAGTTGACCACGATGGCAAATTGATTTTCGTTTTCAATTTCATGGTGGTCAGCAATAATAACATCAACGCCGTTGACTCTAAGCTCGTGGCAAGCATCTACGTCATTCGTTCCGGCATCTGGCACGATAAGCAAATCCAAATTTGCACTTAGGATTTGCGGCAACAGGTCGCCAATGCCATGTTGCTTGCCCGTATGGAAAAATACAATCGGCTTTTCAGCCATGAGCGAATCCAAAAATTGATAGGCGATGACCGCCGAGCATACGCCGTCCACGTCGCAATCTTGGATGATGCCAATGCGCTCACGGTTGTCAATCGCCTGTTTCAGCCTATGAGTCGCCTCATCAATATTCAAATATCGATTCGGCTCTTCCAGATTACGTCGCGTTGCATCCATATAGGATTGAGGATATTCAATTCCCATTTTCTGCAAGTAATCGTCGATAAACGATTTTGGATTTACCTCTGGCATCAAAATCTTTACATCCAAATTACATTCCTCATTTCTTAAATTCAAATTTACAAATCAAAATTTTATTTTTGATTTTGTGGACAAGAAAAGTCGTTTTCTATTTTTCAAGTCGGAAAATCAATTTTCGTTTTCTGGCTCATTGCATCCATGCAATCACAACATCAACCACAAGATAGTCAATAAGCAAACACAACCTAACAGACAAGCAAACAATAAACAAAGTCAAATCAATTTAGCAAACAATCTCTTTGGGTGCATCCATATATCCATTAAGCCATAGCTCGTCAAATTACTCTTGATTTGCTGATTGTTTATGTGGGTTCTGATTGGATTTAATATCGATTGCTATCAGCATCCGTCAACCCATTGAGCGATGAGCTGATTGATGGACCAACCATCCTTCGTTTGCTTAAGGTAAGTATAGCACAACCACGCGCGCTTGTCAAGCATAATTTTGATTCAAGCGAACATTATGTGGATATAAGACGTAAGCTACGCCAAAGCCAAACACCAAGCTAATTAAAGGCCGCACAGAGCCGCGCCGCGAGCTGCCAGCATTATATACACATATTGCGGGGCAAAAAGCGCGTGAGGCGTAACGTGAGGCCATTGCGGCGAATCTGTTTGCGCAGGTAATGCGCAAAGGCTGGATTCGTCGAGCTGCAAAGCGCACCCTACTACATATGCAGTATAGGGCGGCAAAAAATGGTACGAGCCGTAATTGACGCGCGTGCAAACCAAAGTCGTTTGCCGAAATCAACCCATAAAGCAGGTGGGTTTTACCATGACACCATGCTACCGTTTTACCGTGGTAAAGTGAATGCCCTTGTGAATATTCACGCCACTTGTGAATGTTGTCATGTTACCATAGTAAAGCGCAAGGCACGACAAAAGCCCGCTGCCGGGCATAGCAACAGGCACGGCATGGCGCGAACCGCCGTAAACGGCTATAGAATGCCGTATGAGCGCACGCAAGGCGCAAGGGGTATGAACATACAAGCAAAAGGAAAAGCCCGTAGCGGTCATTCTACGGGCTTTATAGGGCTATTCAATATTCACCTGGCCAACGTTCGCCCTTTACGTCGCTCCACGGAATGAAGACATCTTCGATGCGCTCCATGCCAAAATAATGCGCGGGCGTGGTAGTACTACCGTCAGGCATGACGACAGGCTTATTGCTATACTTTCCCCATGATGCGAGCGCGTCCGCTTCCGTACTATAGACGCAATTCGTGATGGTGGCATTATGAAAAAGAAATGCAACGTCAGGCGATATAACGCGCGGTTCGCCGTGCTTTTGTTCGTCGTAGGACATGACGCGACGCGTATTTGTTTCGGGGATATAGTCGGTATAGTAAAACATTTGTTTAAACCTCCTTAAATCTCTATATTAGCAAACTCTTTCAATTCTGCCGCAAGGTTTTCTGGCGTGTCCGTCCATTTTTTCAAGCCACGTTTCAAAATGCGCGGCAAGATAACATTCAAGGTTCTCCATGTTCTCCGGCTTGCTTGCAATAGTGCGGATAGCTTCGCAAAAATCGCGGGCGGCTTTAGTGCTGGATACAAAATTCTCTGTCATGGTCAAACCTCCTTATATTTTGCCGTCTTTGTCCAGCCGTCGAAAAGGTAAAGCGTCACGTCTTCAGGGTCAACGCCGATAAATTTTGCGATTTCCGTCCGGTTCTCTTCGTCCGTCCAAAAATGCGTGTAGACGTTACCCCAATCTTCGCCGTCTTCGTCTTCAAGCCTCCATTCCGCGCCCATATTAAAATACTCCATTTCCAGCACATTGAGCGCGTCAAGAGTCCATGCGCTAACGGCATAATAGCACCCGTTCCAATCGTCTTGACTACAACCGCGCAATTCTCTATAATTCCATTCTTCGCCAGTGACAAGCTTCAATCCTTCGCAAATAGCCTCTTCGTCGCTGATAATTTGCTCCGTGCTATCGTTAATGAGTTTTTCCCACACGGCAAAACTTTCTTCATCTTCTTCGCAAGGATTCTCGCCATTACAAAGCGCGTTCCGGACCATACTATAAGTATCTGTTTCATGTCCAATAAAATACTTATTCCCAGTAATAATAATGGTATCATCGCACATATATTCGAGCATATAACCCGCTTGATACTCAGGGGCAACCTGATAAGCTTTAATTTTCATAATCTATAATCTCCTTTTATAAAAAAATTTTGATGGAGTGTCGCTCGATTAAAAGGTTTGAACGGCTTAAAAGGCCTTGCGCGTTATTCTTCTTCTTCTTCGGGATAAATAATTCTATGTTCGTCCTCTAATTCGTCAAGCGCCGTTGCGATTGCCTGCGAAAGTAAATAACATCTGATAGTAACGTCGCAATACTCCGCGCCCTGTTTGACCGCCTCGCCGACATCCTGACCGAATTCTTTGCAAGCGTCTGCAAGCTCGTCAAGGTTATGGCAAAGATACTCTTCCGCTCGCCAAGAATTAAACGTGTAGCTGCCGCTTCCATTGCCTGTCACACTGTCATCAATCCATAATTCATCATTAGCGATCTGCTCCAACTCTTCGCGGTCATCAAACGACCATCCGTCCATACAGTCAAGAATGGCGTCCTTTGCGTCTTCGGTGACATGCTCTAAATAATTGTAGTTTTCCATGATGTTTCTCCTTTAATAAAAAAAAATTGATGGGATAGGGCTTTTATAGAGCTGCCCTTCAGAACTCTTTCGGCTTTACCAGTTAGTTTCAAGGTATGCAACAAGGATGAATCCCAAAATAACAAGGATGCCGCCGACTGTTGCACAGAAGTTGTCACGTTTCCAATTTTTCATGTTTTATTCTCCTTTTCTTCGGTTCGTGTCGCGTTCCTCTTTAACAATATTCCAGCCAATCCACCTTTTCGGCTGCCTGTTGTTGTTTTTGTCTTTCGATGGTTTAATGATATCACATTGTCCGCATTTTGCAAGATGGAATATTGCACAAAAGATTCATAGTTTAGTTGTGCATTATAACTAATAGCATAGAATATACATATATATAATATAATAGAGGCCTTGAGTTACTATGCCGCGCTTGTATCCTGGACTATTGCTATGGTACTACGTCTGCGACGCTTCGCCGCCTGGACGGCGTCGGCGTTCTCACTACGTTCGCCCGCGTTAATAACCTATTTGGTTAATAGACATATAGACAACACGAACGGCTGGCATACAACTATAACATTTCGGCATAGTATTATATATCATAATAGACTAAAAGATTATATGATAGCTTATAATAGTATGATGATATGACATAGATAGACAACACATGACATAGTTACATAGTAGCAAAGAAGTCTATGGCTGCACCGTTGCTTTACTGTATTATTGTATTAAGAATGTAATACAAACATGAGCACTATACGTAATGTATACAGGTGTCAAAACACCTATTTATACAAGGTGGTATCTGGTTGAAACTCAGTATCTTTTAGATACTATAGAAAAATGTTGCAAAAGCAACAATATTCACCCTATAATGAATATTATTGGGTAAGTTAGAAACGTCTAACAGAGGGGCGTACTTTCGGAGCAGAACGCGCCTACCGGTTGCATTATCGCTTGTAGCACTAACAAAACCCAAAAGCGTAATGACCGCAATACTTTCGAGCACATCAATGCAAACATAATTTACGTCAAAATCACTAAAACTTAAAAAGTATTGTTATATACCCTATTGACAAATAGCGCAAAGTTGTGATATAATCACTATGGGCGAAAATAGCTCTAAAAAAGTTGACTACTAATTGATACATAGAAAGACTATTCTCTATAGCCACAAACAGTCAACTTTTGGGTCATTAGTCAACTTTTCAAATTTTAAGGAGGCCGAAAATGCCGAAGAATAAAGAAAATATCAGCCGAGAAGCCATCGAGAAACTGCCGACGATTGTTGGCCAAGAAATGAACTATCGCCAACTTTGCCGCACATTGGATTTGCCAGAACGAGGCGGGACACAGAAAGCGGCTCAACTCAGAGAACTTCAAAAATATTGCGAGCTTGAGCGCATCCAAGGAACCCAGCGTTACCTCGTCAAGCAAATCTACGACGAGAACATTATGGCGTTCATTGAATATCTTGACGCTCCAGACCAGCAGCTCTTATTTGACGCCATGCTCTACCAGACGTTTCTTAACAACGGTTGTAAGCCGCTACACCTATCGAACACCGAGATGCTGATGCTGTTCCGCGAAGTTAATGAAAATTTCCTCTATACGTTCAATCGCCAAGCGCTCAACGCCATCAATAAGAATCTTGTCTACATGAACGACATGAGCAAGATTGTTTACCGTATCCTCCATCAGTGGACATATCGCCGCATTGAGAATCTTGACGCGCGGCACATTGTATTTAGGCGCTATGGCTTTCGACTCTATAAGACCTATGAGGTTGACGGCAAGCAATATACGTTGCGAGTCAATGTTAAGCCCGACAGCGAGCAAGAGAAACGCTGTCAGCTGGTTTGGGCAACTGCGATGCGTCAAGTCCTCGGCGTAGATTATCTTGGCTCCCTCGACAATCCTAAGTGGATGCCGGAGGCTAAGTGGAATCAATTTGAAGAGCGTGTTGGAGAGCTGACCAAGAAGGAATTTGCTGATGATGGTGGATACGACAAACTGCGCTCCGTCAGCATCTTGAGTTGCCCAGAGTCGTCTTGGCTTCAGGCGAGCATCGATTATATCCTGCGCACAGTTGGTAGCCCCGAGCTTATCAACACTGAAGCCAAAAGAAAAATTCTTGGCACTACCCAGCTTGATGCGGTTTGCACCAATGGCCAGCGCCAAGAATTTATTCAATATAATATGACCAAGAACCCGCCGAGATGGTTTAAGAAGGATAGAGCCAGCGAGGATTAACCCTGCTGGCCCTCCTCCATCTCCTTCAGCAGTCTATCCAGATACCATCTGGCCTTGCGCACATCCTCTACGCCGTTCTTTTCTTCATATCTCCAGAGGTATTTGATGATGTTTGCCACGCATACGGCCTCAATGCCGTGCTTGCCAACCGTAGCTGCCTTGAGCGCGTCAATACATTCGATGCCGCCTTGCGTGTAGTGCTGCGGGTGGTTGACCATATCAGGCTTAGCGTCCTGCTCTTTCAAATGGCCGCTATCCAGACGAGCTTCGCCATTCTTGCGTACGTGGTCATACGCGATTGCCAACTTGTCATCAGACCATTCGTCAAAGTCCCAGGAATCGCCGTTTGAGCAAGAAAATTTATTAAGCAAACAGACACTGCATTTTTCTTGCCCGTCGCAAAACTCATCAAGCGTTCTTACCATTTCATCTCTTGTTATCATCCTTCATTTTCCTCCACTGGTATAAAATTCTTGGCGCTTTTCCACTTCCATGCAGAATCATAGATGAGAAATTGCGGATAGCCGCAGACATCATCACGAATCGCATATACAGTAAATTCGTTCCACCACTCGTTGTTTTCCCAAGCCTCTTTTTCAATTACTTTGAACATTACTCGCCCTCCTGTTCGTTTACAAAATGCACATCAACGTGAAATTCGTCACGTAGAGCGCCAATAGCATCGCATGGGCTAATGGTAAAAAATTCCTTGTGCACATTTGCCTTATTAACGCGCTTGTCATCGAAATATTTATGGATTGCCGCCTCCAGCGCAAAGACATCATCGCTAAATACCAGCCCGTGGCAAACAAATGGAAACGGCACGCTCGCACTGGATAGCTCTTGGATTCGGCGCAAAGGATTCAATCTGCGAGTCGCGCCAATCTTTGTCATGTTTGGCATGGACGGCGTTGACGTGATGTACAGGTATCCTGCTCTCAGATTCTTTGTGCGATAGTCGATATCTCGCACCCGCTTGTCAATCTCTGCGAGCTTTGCCTCAAATTCCTTGCGTGCGGATTCACTCGTAGCATTGGCGAGATTTTGTTCATACATTCGGCGGTCTTTCTGCAGTCTTGCGCGTTCTCGTTCGGCATCGGCAAGTAGTTGCTCTTGTTCTTTAAGTCGTTTAGCTTCTTCGCGCATCTTGGCTTTTTCAGCTTTCTGCTTGAGTTTAATGGCTAAATTTATTGACATTAAGTCGAGTCTATGTTCAAGATATTTGACATTAAGCCCAATTCCCATTTTGGCGCATTTTGTGACATACTTGTCAAATTTTGCCCGAACCAGCTTAATGTTCTGCTCAAGATTTGCTTCGGTCAAATTTTTTTCTTTGGCGGCAATATACGCATTGAGGCTGTATGCAATGCCAGAACTGAACGCCTTCTGCATTTCTTCGCCTTTGGACTTAGAGCCGTTAAGAAGATATGGCTGCTCGATACTCCAGATACCACGCTCGACCTCTTTGGCAACCCAACTCTCTCTCAGATAACGCTTGTGCTCCAGCTCGTCAAGACTATCATCGTAGTATGGAATGCCATACTCTTGCATCGTCTCGATATTGTTGCAAATGTAACAGCTGGCTTCGAGCGTTTGCTTGGCGTCTTCGATTTGCTTGAGCAAAGAATTGCGTTGGGCTTTAAGCTCGGAAATCTGATTGTTGAGTCTGTTGGCTCTCAAAGTTTCAAACATTTCATTCACCTCGCTTGCGAGTATATCATGACGTGTCGAGATTGTCAAGAGGGAAATTTTACCATTCCCTTTCCTTTCCCCTACAACCCCTTTTCTATCCTTTTATTAACTAATTATTTATTATTATATAAACTATATAAAATATTATAGCATATAGTAATAAATTTGTCAAGTATAAATTATAGAAAATATTTTATGATAATTTTTAATATATCTATTGACAAGTAACACTTTGAGTGTTATAATGCAATAAAAGAGTTAAAGATAAAGGTGAGGAGGTGAAAACTTGAAATGGCGAGAGATGTCGTACAACCAGCCAAAGTTGACCATGCGACAGCGATTAGATGTCGAGCCAGAAGAGCTTGATGATTATCCAGATTGGCAATTTGAGAAGGATGTAACAGCAGATGAGTTTGACAAATCAAGTGTATCTCTATTCATGCGATACCAGCACATTTTACCAGCCAGATGAGCAAGCGATTCATCGGCGCATGGCCAAGATGTACTCGGCGCGAGCAAAATTAAAGACGCGGCTCAAGGAAAGCAAGACAAATGCTTGGGATGGTCAATGGCGCGTATCGGCATATAATCGCTGTCTTGCCAAACATAAAGAACGCCTGAGCGCGATTCTTGACCAGCGGGCGGCTGAAGGCGTCATGCGACAGCTCAATGCCGAGGCGCTTAAAGACCGCAACGTCATCAATCTATTTGAGTCGAGCTTAACGCGAGCATTAAATCTTAAGACGTTTCAGCTCACCAAAGATTTGATTATCGTCAACGTGTTCTTCTTTCAAGTATTTGAAAATCTTGTCAGGCAGGGCTTTAATTGGGATGGAGAGCATTACATCTTCCTGACCGCATCTGCCGGACAAATAAGAACCAAGAGAGCTGTGTTTATCCGCGAGACTGCATTTCGTCGCGTAGAGCAACGCCTGATGTGTGGATTGACTATCGAGGATATCAACCGACAAGGCGGCATGAACTGTAACAAATTTTTGGCGTATCTGGCACTAATGAACTCGGCTACAGACGTTTGGGAAGATTTCGATATTGACAAGAGTATCGTGGTTGATGATTTTGAGACACTGGTATCTGGAGAGGTTGACCACATTGACGGCATGACGTATGAAATCAAGCGCGAGCTAACCGACACGCCAATTCCGCATATGGATGGTTGCGGTATCATGCTTGACAAGCCGACGCGAATGGTTCGTTTGCCTTGGGTCAAGGGCTTGATGGTCTACTTTCCATTTGACAAGTTCCTGCGCGAGAAATGCACGCCTGACCAATGGTGGGTCACAGACATCTACGGTCAGCGGCATAATGTCGTGCTTGAGGATATCCGCTATATTTTCACCAAGAGCCAATTCAAGCTCTGGAAATACTACGCCAGTTGGGAATGCTATAAGGCGCGATTCAAGGCGTATGGTTGCGAGGCGAGTTTCTGCAACATCGAGGAGGCGTATATCCCAAAGAGCCGTATCAATTACCAGATGCTCCAGACCCTCAGCGATATGACGGATGGCGAGATTGAGCGGTTGACAAAACGCACGATTGACGAGATTGAGACTATTGGAACAGACTATCAAACCACTATGCGGCTACTTGGAGCTACGCCGTACAACCGTTATAAGTCTGCCGTGCAAGCGGCACTTGAGATTTACCCTGAGCTATTCAAGGATGTTTACAGCCGAGAGATTCTAAAACAAACTAAGCAGAGCCTTGTCAAGCAGGCTCGTGGCGGTCGGTTGCGAGTGAATGGCAAATATTTGTTTCTGTCGCCTGACCTTTATGCCTTTTGCGAATGGCTGTTTAGAGGGGAGCAAAATCCTCGTGGCTTACTCGCTGATGGTGAGGTGTATACCAACCAATACAGAGATGGTGATGAGCTGGCATGCCTCCGCTCTCCGCATCTGTATAGGGAATGGGCGGTCAAGACCAATACGCGCACACCTGAGCTTGATAAGTGGTTTGGCGACACTAAGTGTATTTACACATCCACACATGACCTCATTAGCCGGTATTTGATGTTTGATTGCGATGGAGATAAATCGTTGGTGGTTAAAGACCGCACGCTTACAAAGATTGCAAAGCGCAACATGGCAGATATTCGACCTCTTGCTTACGACCTCAAGAAAGCCCAGCCTGCCATTCTTACACCAGAGTCGATGTATCAAGGCATGATTCACGCTTACACTGGTGGCAATATCGGACCCATCAGTAACAATATCACGAAGATTTGGAACAGCGGTGAGATTGGCCAAGAGCAGCTTGATGTGGTCAAATGGCTCTGCTTTGAAAATAATGCCGTGATTGACTACGCCAAAACTTTATGGTTGCCTGAGCGCCCTAAGAGTATCGACAAAATTATCAAGCGCTATACTAAGTCGAGTGTGCCGCAATTTTTCATTTACGCCAAAGATAAGGATGATACGCAGGTTGAGCCGACCAATGAATCAACGATGAACCGTATCTCTGATAGCATACCAGATGCCAGAGTAAAATACAACAAAAATATCGGCAAATTTGATTGGCGTATGCTCATTGACCAAGATGTCGACTATACTATTCGCGAGGATTCTAAGGTCGTCAAAGCCTATAATTACTGGCTGCGCAATCGCACAAAATTCAATGATGAGCTGGATAATATCAAAGATGGCGACGATTATGTCTCGCGGCGAGTTCGTGAAGAAATCTTGGCAGTGAGCGGCGAAGATTTGGCGTATGTCGTGAATAGTCTTGTGGCGTATGCTTACACGGTTAAGAAGTCCAGCAACAAAAAAATGCTGTGGGCTTGCTTTGGGTGGGATATCGTGCGCAATCTTGAGCGGAATATTGTGGGTATTGGCAAGATTTGTCCAATCTGTGGTAAGAGATTCAAGCCGCGCGATGAGTTTCAAAAGTATTGCGGAGAAACGTGCTACGATGTTGCTGAGCGGCAAAGAGCAAAGGATGCGTGGGAATCGCCAAAGCCAAAAACTTCGCACGGCGAAAGACTCGAAACTCTTGCAATATAATGGTTTGTGCAACATGGCAACACTACAAATTGTGCCCCAATAGGGAGAAAGGAACAAAAATATGAACCCAAGACTAACAAATAAGGAGGTTATCTCAGAGGTTGCATTTCGTGCGCATCTGAGATACGAAGACCTTGATGCGGCGTTTAAGGCGCTGAGAGATGTTGCAGAGGAATCTGTCATGGCCGGTGTTGGACTTCCTGTCCCGTATCTGGCAACCATCACATACAAAGATATGCCGTCCAGAGATAATGTTGAATATTTTGACGTTATCAAACAAGAGAAAAGCATAGTCCCACATATTGACGCCTATCGTCTTGTCAAGATAAGATTTTCTCAGGGTCTCGCGCAAAAGATTCGTGAGGCGACCACCGTAAAGTCAGGTGATGAAGATGGGAAGACCAACTGAGCGCGATTTTTACTATGAAGCTCTGCGGCTGAACGACAGCAAAGATGTCGGCGTGGCTAAAAAATGGTGGAAGGTATTCACGGAGGTCATCAAGCGAAACCTGTACTATGGGCAGTATTGTTATCTGCCTGAGCTGGGCCATTTTGATTGCCGCCATGTTGAGGAATATATTCAAGAGCAAACAGACCCCAAGACTGGTGATAAGGTTCACTACCTTCAACCAGAGCGCTATGTCCCTGTATGGCATAGCGCCGACGACTTCATCAATGATATCAATGGCCGAGCTGTGACGGCTGCAGCTCGCCGACGTGCTAAGAACCATGTGCTGAGCCAGCGGGACTATGAGCGCATGATGCGTATGCAGAGGCTCGAAGAGGAAAACAACGCACTAAAAGAAATTATAGCCGTTGAGAATGAGCATAAAGCTCAACGAGCAAGAGGCGGCTTTTCGGCGTTACTTGCCAAGAAGTTAAACGAAAAGAATGGAGAACAGGATGACGTACCTACAGAAAACGAAACTGGCGACGGAGAATCTTGACGCCAAACTGATTGACCATCAGCAATGGGTGGCCGAGGTACTTGGCGAGGATTACCGTGGCGTGTACTCCGATGAGTACCTACGTAGAGCGGCAAAGGTGTTCGCCATCTTTGTCAAAAATCTTGACGATGAGCAAATTGAAACTGGCGATGATGAAGCTGGGCTGAGAAAGTTGCTCGACGATATCAAGGCCGAGAAGCTGAAAGTCCAGACAGCGAACCTTGAGTATAACGCCGCCCAACGCGCAGAAGCTCGTAATGATATGTTCCATGAGCAACTGATTACCGCTATAAATCGCCTTGAGCCAATCAAGCGTCAAAGCGTCAAATATCGTCTAATTGACTACGCCACGAAGACCACGGCACTGCTGGCTATTTCAGACCTTCACGCTGGTTCGACCTTTGAAATCAAGGGAATGTATGGCGAGGTTGTCAACTCTTATAGCTGGGATATCATGTGTCAGAGGATGTGGAGTTTACTCGACAAGATTGCCAATGACGACCTTGCGTTCGACGACCTAACTGTGGCGATTTTGGGAGATTGCTTCGAGAATATCTTACGTGATTCGAGTCTAACCAAGTTGCGTGAGCCGGTGGTTGATACTGTGATTCGTTTTGGTGAGTTCATGGCTGAATGGCTGGTGGCTGTATCTGAGCATCTGGATTGCCCAATCAATGTTGTCGCAATCGGGGGGAACCATGATGTGATTCGCGCCCTGACATCTCGTCCGCAGTTTGAGGGCGAGAATCTGACTAAGATTGTGATTGAGTTCTTAAAGCTGCGCTTGGCAGGATTTGATGATATCAAAGTTGATGATTATCAAGATGTTGCCATCAAAACAATTCGGGGTACGAACATTATGTTCCAACATGGTGAAGACAAAGACCTCAAGACCACGTTGGATTATTTTGGCAATCTTTACAATGTCGATTGCGATGAAATTCTTGCCGGACATCTTCATCGCCCTGAATCTAAGGCGATTGGATACACCGACGTTGGCGATAGGTTGCTAACGCGCGTTGGCTCGATTGTTGGCGTGGATACATTCGCAAAGCGCATCCGTGTATCGGCCAGACCCAGCGCATATATGGCGATGTATACAGATGACCAAGGTAAAACTTGGAGTCGGAATTATTATCTTTGATTCAATTCTTGCCTTTGTTCAACTTGATTACGTTTGCTATGCTTGTGGGGCAGTAGACGGGCAAAGGCAAGTTTTGGATACATACATGTAGCGCTTACTTGAGCCGAGAGGCTAAGACCGTAGGCGCGAAGAAAAATTTCTCGAAAGAGAGGAGGTCATCTCACTTGCAACCAACTGTCTGGAAGATTCAGGCTAAAGTTTGAAGGAGGTGATTCTAAATCTACCGCAAGTCCCGTAGCAACGGCGATACTGCGGTCTACAACTGAATATCGTGGCGAAATAGCGAGCTGGTTGCGCACTGGCTCGCTATCTTTGCATATTGAATAAAAGGATTGAGGGGATATGGAATTTAATAGAGCAAAACAACGCTATTGCCCTTGCTGCTCTACGGTTAAGGACAAGGCGAAATTCTATCCAAGCCCCATTGTTTCTGGCGAATTTTTGCCATACTGCCGCGAATGCGTAAGCAAGAAATATTATGCTGCATCAAAGGCTCTTGATTCAAGATGGGGCGCGTTGTGGTGTCTCTGCATGGAGATGGGTGTGCCGTTCTTGCGTGAGAAGTTCAATTTGCTCAAGACTCAATATGATGGGCTTGATGGCAAAGGGCGCAGACCTGAGCCGTTTGGACTTTATCTTACGTTGCTCAAGGATGGCGGCGTTCAATATCACGGAATTTTTGATAGCGATATGCAACTGTCGGAGTTTGTCGACCTCGGCATTGAACAATCTCCCGAAGAGCCAACGCAAAAGGATATGGATGCTCAACGCAAGCAATGGGATAAGGTTTGGGGCAAAGACTATGATGACGAAGATTGCCAGCGTCTCGATGAATATTTCGAAGACTATACGCAAGACCTGTTTGAGATGGACATGGCAATGACCATGCGTTATCGTGACTTGTGTCGCCTTGAGCTTACGCAGTTCAAGGGACAAGGAGACAAGGACACGTTCAATCAAATCAAGACGCTCATGTCGATGCTGAAGCTTGATGACTTCAAAGATAATAAGCAAAGCGACACAGAGAAATTTATCGAGCGTATGGCGTTTACGATTGAAAATACCAAACCTGCTGAATGTGAAGACCTTGAAAAATACAAGGATTTTAGTGGGTTTGGCAAAACTTGGGATGGTTTGATGAGATGTTTGCAAAATCTTGTTGCTGGCTCTCGAAATTATCCTGATATTCCGCGTGAGGAACAATAAGGTGGTGATGTTGAATGAAGAGTCAGATGGGTGGCTTGCGCAGAAAATTTATGGCAAACCATCTTATTACCACCGAGCAAGGGCCTGCACGCAGAAAAGACGCAGAGCGCGAAGAAAATGCCATTGAGTGGCTGACCCTTTATTAGCTATCGCCGCAATTGGCACATCTACGTTGACATGGTGCTTGGTATCAAGTTACGCCCATTCCAAATGATTATGATTTATCTCATGGGTATATCCAACGTGTTCTTTGTGATATGCTCACGCGGTCTATCCAAATCGTTTATGGCTGGTCTTGGCGCGATTTGCAAGATGAACTTGTATCCATATAGCGAAATTGTTATTACTTCGTCAACCGTGTCTCAGGCGAATAAACTCGCCGATAAGAAGATACGCGACGAGATTATTAAGAAATTGTCGCCGTATTTGCTCTATATGTACGAGCATGAATACATTGTCATCACTAAGCCCGATGATGGCACAAGGATTGAGAACAAACTAAACGGCTCGACGATTGTTGTCTTGCCATGCGTGGAATCAAGTCGTGGCGAACGTGCGACGCTTTTGATTTATGAAGAGGTGCGTTTGCTCAAGAAGGGCATACTGGATGCGGTCTTTGAGAAAATGCCACATCCGCGTCAGGCTAAATATCTTGATAATCCGCTCTATGCAGAAAATCCGCGTTGGGTTGAGCAATGTCAGCGCATCTATATCACGTCTGCGCGATATAAGTTTGAGTGGTTCTGGGGCGCGTTCAAGCAAACTGTGACCAATCACTTCGTCGACAAGCGCACTGTGAGCAACGTATTCGCTGGCGATATTTTTATGGCAATCGAGAATCGCTTGAAAACTTGGGCTGACTATCGTAAAGGCAAACAGGATTCAGAGATGGACTTCCGCATGGAAGACCTTAATGAGATGGTGGGCGAAGCTGAAGATGCGTTCTTTAAGCTCAAGACGTTTAAGGAAAACCAAATCCTTGAGCAATGCTTCAGACCGCCGACGGTTGAGCAATTGTATCTTGGTGCTGAAATGCACAATGTCCCACGCGAAGACAATGAGGTTCGTTTGATTATCTCGGACTTTGCATTTGCTAACACCACGACGAGCCAAAAGAACGATAATACACAAATCATGTGCATGTCGTTGCATTGGCGAAAGACAAGGTTTGAACGCCATGTTGACTATATGGAGCAATTTGAGGCGAGCGATAGCCTTGGAGCTGCCGACCGCATTAGAGCGCTGGTTTATGACTATGGTGCGGACTATTATATCCTTGACCTCCGCAACGGCGGTGAGACACTGTACAATTATATGTCTCAGCCCAAGGAAAATCCTGAGCGTGGAGCAAATTGGAATCCGCATGGCCTTGGCATTTCTGAGATGTTGATATATCAAGTTGTGCCGACGACAAAGCTGGACGACTTAAGAAGCCGCGTGGTTGATAATGACCCGCAACGTATCATCATCCCGATGATTGGCACGCAAGACCTCAACAGTCAGATGTGGATTACATTGCGTAAGCAGCTCGACCTTAATAATATCAAATTCCTCGTGTCAATGCAAGACCGTCAGAATAAAATTGAAGACGATGGCTCGTATTTCACGATGAGCGCAGAGGAAATTGCGAATGATGTTGCGCCATATGGCGAGGTTGATATGCTTATTCAAGAATGTATTGAGCTAAAGCCGGAATATCGCAACGACAAAATCAAGTTGGTTGAGCCAAGAAGTGGCACTAAGGATAGAGCCGTTATCTTGTCTTATGGCAATTATATTGCGTCGTTGATTGAGCAAGAATGGCTCAGGCAACAACAAACTGACGATGACGATCTCGATGGTATCGAGCTTGTCTGGTAAACTTTTATGAAAGGAGGAGAAGGATGGAAGAGAGTTTAACTAAATCTCAAGTGCAAGATATTGTGGATTTTGCGGCGGGTCTTGCTTATGGTGAACAATATGGCGTATGGTCGCCGTTTATGAGCAATAGCCTGTTGCAGAATTTGAATAATGATGCGCGGGTGGCAACTTCTGAAAGCGTGCGGAAGGCTTTGGCGACTTACCGCGAGAGCGCCGATACGATTCAGAGCTATATGGAGTATATGCGCGTATTCGATATGCTCTTTGCCAAGACGGTCAAGAGCTATGCAAATGCGCTTGCGTTTGACCTCCAGCTTGTTTGTGTGAACGCCAAAGATTCGGACTATGGCTCGGATGCTTATCTTACAGACAAACGCAGAATTGACGACTTCCTGCTGAAGTTTGACTATCGTGGCGAGTTCCGCAAAGTTGTTGAACAACTGCTGACCCATGAGGTTTACTATACGTGGTTTAGAAAGACCAAGTGGGGCAATCGTGGCAATATGAAGTTCGCGCTTCAGATGTTGCCGCAAGACCGATGCTTGCTTACGGGCATGAGTGATGTTGGGCCGCTGTTTGATTTCGACATGAATTATTTCTTACAAGCTGGCGTGGATATCGATGCTTACGACCCTGCGTTCAAGCGTTACTATCAGCGCGTGTTTGGAGCTGAGGCAAGACCTATTGAGAGCTATCGGCCAACCAATCCATTCAACGACCGCATCGGTACTTATGCCATGTGGACGCAGACGAGTCCGAATGATGGTGCGTGGGTTAATTGAATAGCTCACATTAAACGTATTGAATTGCTGGAAAACCCTTAGAGCTTCACAAGCTACAACGTGAGGATGAAATAGGCCTGAGCGTGATATGCTGAAAATTGTGAAGATTGGGCAATCAGCAGCTAAGACCCGAAGAGGGTAAAGTTCAACGACTATCCCTTGTGGGAGTACATCGCAAGCGATTGGCGGTGGAAGTGGTACGCCTCTGTAAAGAGTGAAGATATAGTCTATTCTTATGGGAAACCATAAGGGCGAAAGCCTATCGGGTGTAGCGACCTGGATTTATTGCATTTGATATTTTAATACATAGGAAAGGAGGGTTTGTCGTGTTGTTGACAAAATTAACGGAGATTACAATCAATTCGAGTGATGTTCGTTGGTATGAAAGCAAAGGATATGAGATACCAAGATATTGGAGTCAAAAACATAAAAAGATGCTGGTTAAGCGTGGAACGAAGATGGTTGTTGATGTGAAAGACTTGACCGTTGGGAGTCATGTTAAAGTGGATGTTGCTTGTGATTATTGTGGCGAAGTAAAAAATGTGCTTTACAAAGATTATCTTAAAAACCACGACGATGATTTAGGTGATTGTTGTATAAAGTGTCGACATATCAAATATAAAGACACAATGATGAAGAGGTATGGAGCGTCGAATTCTGCACAAGTCCCTGAAATTGTCGAGAAAATAAAAGCTACAAATAGGACTAAATGCGGTTGCGATTGGCAAATGCAATCAGAAAAAGTTCAAGCCAAATCTCGAAAGACCATGATGGAACGATATGGTGTAGAACACGCCTTGCAAGTTGAGGAGTTCTTGTCGAAAAGCATGAAAACTCGGTGTGACAATCACAACAATCCAACATCAAAGCCGCAATTAGCCTTGTCTCATCTATTGCTTAACATGTATGGAAATTGTGAACTGGAGCGGCCTTGCGGTCGTTGCTCACTGGATTGCGTAGTTGTCGTCAACGATGTTTTGATTGATGTCGAATACGACGGATGGTATTATCATCAAGATAAAATGCGAGATGTTAGGCGAGACAACTTTGTAAAAAAGCAAGGATACAAAGTCCTCAGGATAAAAAGCAATAAATGTGACGACCTTCCTCCTTGCGAGTTGATAGATGAAAAGATTCAAATGCTACTGCATGGCTACAATTATGCGGAAATTCAAATGCAATAAAAAAAGATAAAATATACAAGATTCAAATTTGACCTGAGCAACTTCAACACTACGCCGTATCTTGCACCACTTCTCAAGAACGCAATTACGGATGATGAGGTTCAGCAACTCCAATTGAATAAAGATATGGTGTCGGCATACGGTATCTTGGCTGGTGCTATCCAGCTCTTTGATAATGCTAAGAGTGGCACGATGAAAAACCAATTTGCTATCGACCCCAAGACGCTTGGCACGTTTATGG
>ERZ808286.533-NODE-533-length-24492-cov-3.531776_pt1 | contig 24492 bp, 12 predicted proteins | sample MGYA00521276_ERZ808286 | MGnify/ENA primary metagenome ERZ808286 (study PRJEB31516, sample SAMN03275607) | gut metagenome | biome: mammalia-associated habitat; material: feces | host: Papio cynocephalus | place: Kenya | collected 2012-08-01 ... | reverse complement strand
GTTTATCTTCTTTTACCTTTTTGTCTTCATCGTCTGCACGAGAAGTTTCTTCTACTTCAAATATCAATTTAAATTTTTTCTTGAAGTTTGCGAGAGTATCAGAAATTTTCTTTTCAACAGAATTTTTCATCTCTCCAAACATTGCATTTAGTTTATCTTGAATATCAACAAACTTTTGTTTCAAGTTCTCCATTGATTTCATAATATTCACAGGAATATTTTTTGCCATATTCACAAGTGGTGAAGCTATTTTGTTAAGTACAAAATTTACAGGTTTCGCAATGATTGCAGGAGTATTTTTTGAAATTATTGCTGCTAAATTAGCAAGTTTTTGAGAAACATTCATCATCTGACTTTCAAACTTTGCTATTTGCATAAGTCTATTTTCATTTGCTTGAAGGTTTCTTTGTTTTGCAAGTTTTTGGGCTCTCATCATTGCGCCAATTGCAGCACATTCGTTCCAACTCATTTCACCAGGTTTTGCGGTGTGGTCTGCGCGTTTTTGCGATGCACCACCCATTCCGCCTGAACAAATTGGACAAGCACTCGGCGGTAAACCATGAGGACATAGACCTCCGCCTACTTTGCTATTATTTTGTACAGCAGTTACTGCCACGTTTACTTACTTCCTCTATTATTTTTCATAACATTAGGGTGCGTTTCTAAACTTATCCACGGTCTTGGGGTGTGGGTAATTAATCAATTATTTAAGATAGTTGTTATTAATTAAGCCTTCACTTTGAGTCGAAGCTCGGCGATAAGTTAAGATGAAAGACCTTCCAATCCTTCTGGAGCATTCCGGCTTTTACGGCTGCGTCACAGCTGAAGATATTCACTTCATTTCCTCTGAGTTCATGCTATGATAAACATTTTTTATCGTCAATTCATGTATTAAGATTTTTTAAAATTACACTTTCTATATGGTTTCAAAAGCTTGAATATATTATAAAATAGTACTATGGAAAATTTATATTCAAAGGTACCACCTACAAAATTAAGAAACAAGGAAGAAAAATTTAGTCCAGCAAATACAGATTCAAAATTTTGGACTCTAATTGCCGACCTATTTTTTAGAGGAATGTTACAAAACAGATTTTTCGCACTTAGATACAAGGGTGCTGAAAAAGTATTTCACAGAGATACATCTGTTCCTACAATTCTTTTTGCCCCTCATTCAAATTGGTGGGACGGCATTGTAGGTTACAATCTTTGCACTAGAATCTTCAACAAAAAAATCAGAATTATGGTTGAAGAATTAAACCGTTTTCCACTTTTGAGACGTGCTGGTGCATTTTCTGTAAACAAAAAATCCCCTCAAGCCTCAATGGCAGCTTTAAAATTTTCTGTGGAAACAATTGGAGATTTAAACAACTTTTTATACATATTTCCTCAAGGAATTATTATGCCGCCAAATTATAGACCTATTAATTTCCAAACAGGTCTAACTTACATTGCACAAAATGCAGTTAAGAAATATGGCAAAGTAAACTTAGTGCCTGTTGCAGTAAATTATATGTTCCTACGTGCAGACAGACCAGAAGTTTTAGTAGAATTCCACGACCCGATTGTTTTGGAAGATGCAAAAGTTGATAGAAAAGAATACACTCACTATCTTGAAAGCGAAATGACTAAGGCTTGTGATAATCAATTTAAAGAAATTGCAGAAGGCAAGTTAGATGCTTATGAAACCTTATTCCAACAACCATTAAAATGGTACAGAAAGATTGAACAAAGGCTTAAAAAGATAGAAATTAAAGGTTCAGGAGTTTAGTTAAAAAGAGGAATTATTTTTATAATTCCTCTTTTTATTTACAAAAATAAGGCGGTTTGAGTAAACTCAAACCGCCTTATTTAATTTATCTTTTCGGATTAACCGATAGTTTCGTCATCAACTGAGAACTCAGGAGCACCAAACATACCTTCAATTTCTTCTAGAATTGCAGAAGGTTTTCTAGCTTGATTTCTTTGAGCTGCTCGTCTTTGAGCCTCTTTATCTTTTTCTTCATTAGCGTGAGTTAAGTGGTAGAAACCTGTACCTGCAGGGATTAGACGACCAATGATAACGTTTTCTTTCAAACCTCTCAATAAGTCTTTCTTACCGTCAACTGCTGCTTCTGTAAGAATTCTTGTTGTTTCTTGGAATGAAGCTGCTGAAATGAATGATTCTGTGTTCAATGATGCTTTTGTGATACCTAACAACATGTATTCACAAGTTGCTACTTGACCACCGTTAGCTTGAACTGCTTCATTTTCTTTTTCAAACAATTGAACTTCAACCAATTCTCCTGGTAATAAGTTTGTATCACCAGCATCAACAATTTTAACTTTCTTAGTCATTTGACGAACAATGATTTCAACGTGTTTATCAGCAATTTCTACACCTTGAGAACGGTATACACGTTGAACTTCGTCTACTAAGTATTGTTGTGCAACTTCAGGACCACATAATCTCATAACATCATGAGGATTTAATGAACCTGTTGTTAAAGGTTGACCTTTCTTAATTTTATTACCACTTGTACCAATTGGTTTCAAATCGATTGGATATTTGATTTCAGTTTTATCACCTTCTTCAGATTCCAAGTATAATTTTGGTAAACCACCAGCTTCATCTTCTTCAATGATTAGTGTACCATCGTATTCTGCTAAGATAGCACAATCTTTTGGTTTTCTACCTTCAAGTAATTCTTCTACTTTTGGAAGACCTTGAACGATATCACCTGTTTTTTGTCTTTCATATACCAACGTAACAAGCATATCACCACGTAATACCAAAGAGCCTTGAGCTACTTGAAGCATTGTACCTGGGCTGATTAAGTATGGACGACCTGTTCTGATTACGATTTCAGATTTTGTAGCACTTACTACTTGACCTGAAACAGGAGCTCTATCAGCTTCATCTTCAGTTAATAAGTCATCTTGTTTAATGAATTGACCTGCTTTTACAACTGCTTTAGCTTTTACTTTAACTTTTTCTTCATAGTTATCGCAAACTAATAACAATCTTCTAGCATCTTCACTTTCATTCTTGATAGAAGCAACACCGTCATTTAATGCTAATACACAAGTTTTAGCAACAGGTGTTTTTGGAGCAATTGTTTCGCCATTCTTAACTAATAATTCTGTTTGTAATGAATCATTTAATTTAGAATTACCTTCAAGTTCACGACGAACGATTAACTTATCAAGAACAACAATTTTTAATTCTCCTTTTTCGTTAAGTTCTACCATACCTTTTAAGTGTGATAAATAACCTTGCATTTGAAGAACTAAACTTGTTCTAACTAAAGTAGCACCGTCTAAGTTTCTTACTCTAGCGCCGTCTTTATATTGTAATTGAGTTACAGGAACGATATCAATTAATTCATCTGTTGAGTTGAAGTTAATTGATACGTCTTTAGGTTCAATTTTGATAACTTGAACAGGTCTTACTAAGATTTGAATTGGTTGATTTGCAATGTTATCTTCTTCAAGATTCATTGTTGTATCAATTTCTTCATCTAAGTCTTCGATGTCCAAATCGTCCATTTCAGAATCCATAATTGTTACAATTGAAGTTTCTTTAGCCTTGATACCATCAGCAATTAGAGTACCTTTCTTGATAACTTCGCCTTCTTCAACTTTCAATTCTGAAACATTTGCTAATTGGTGAATTTCACCAGGTCTGATTGTTACTTCGTGGATTACATCATTGTATTCTTTAATTTCAACGATACCGTCTAAGTGACAGTATACGTCTTTCACAATTTCAGTACCAGCTGTAACGTGAGTACCAGATTCAACCATTTTCAATGTTGATTCTTTATTTAATTGGTGAACTTCTTCTGGAATAAATACTACGTCACCTGCTTTTGTAATGATTTGATTTTCATCAACTTCAACATCAACGTATTTAATTTCACCAGATGAAGCTACTGAACAATCATCACTAATTAATTCAGCGATAATCATACCGTTTTCAACTGTTGTATCAACAGGAGATTTAACGATATATTTTTCACCTGTTTTATTTACTGTCCAAATTTGTTCTTTTTTAGTTTGTTCAAATGAAGCATTTGATGGCATAATTGATGCAATTACGATTGTTAATTCTTTACCAGAAACAATCTTCTTGATTTTTTTACCTTCAAATTTAACTTCTTCAATAACTAGGTCTTCGCCAACTCTAACTTCACCACCGTGTTCGCAAATTGTTGAAGTTTCAGCAAGTTTTTCGCCTTCTTTAATAGCTTGACCGTCTTTAACTTGAACTTTTGAGCCACCTGGTAAGTTATAAACATCACCACCAAGAACCCAAACAACACCGCTCTTGTTAGCTGTTCTAGAAACGTTACCTTGTCTATCTTTCTTTTCATCTGCTGTAAAGTTTTGGTAAACAACTTCACCTGATAAATCAGAAGTAATATCCTTTGTAGCTTTTTCAGTTAAACGAGAACCGTCCCCTTGTGATACAGGTTCGTAAATTGCGATATTGTCATCTTTAGCAACTTTATCGTCTTTTTGAACCATAATTCTAGCACCTGTTGGAATGTGATATTTTTTAGAAGATTTAGCACCTTTTACTTCAATATCAAATTCTAACATAGATTTTTGAACAACATCACCGTGACGAGTTCTTTCTTCTTGTGTTTTACCTTTTAAGTCAGTCACAACTTCACCAGCTTCATCGGCTTTAACATATTTCATAGCACCAGAACCTTTGAATACACCACCTGTGTGGAATGTTCTCATTGTCAACTGTGTACCAGGTTCACCGATTGATTGAGCTGCGATAATACCGATTGATTCACCAACATCAACTAATTTTTGAGTTGTCATTGCCCAACCGTAACATTTTTGGCAAACACCATATTCTAATTCACAAGTTAAACCAGAACGAACATCTAAACCTTCTTTTTCAATTTCAGCCCAGATTTTTTCGTCTAAACGTTGAATTTTCTTGATGTCTTTTCTATCTAAAGTTGTATTGTTTTCAACAACAACTTTACCATCAGCATCAACGATATCTTGTGCAATAGTTCTACCTAATAATCTATCTACTAATGGAACGATACAAGTATCACCATCATAAATACCTCTTAATTTGATATGTTTTTTACCGTGGCAATCGTGGTCACGAATAATAACATCTTGAGCAACGTCAACTAAACGTCTTGTTAAGTAACCAGAGTCGGCTGTTTTTAACGCTGTATCTACCAAACCTTTACGAGCACCGTATGATGAAATGATGTATTCAGTAACTGATAGACCTTCTTTAAAGTTTGAACGGATAGGTAAGTCGATGATTTGACCTTGCGCATCAGCCATCAAACCACGCATACCAACCAATTGTGATACTTGTGATAAGTTACCTCTGGCACCTGAGAACGCCATCATGTAAACAGGGTTCAATCTATCAAAGTTTTTAACTACTTGCTCTGTCAACTTAGCTGTTGTTTCAGACCAAGTATCGATAACCTTTGTATATCTTTCTACTTCTGTGATTTCACCTTTCAAGTATCTTTTTGTAGATTTTTCGATTTCTTCATCAGCTTCTTTCAATAATTGTTGTTTAATTGGTGGAACTGACAAATCTGAAATTGAAATTGTTACGCCTGATTTTGTAGCGTAATGGTAACCTAAGTTTTTCAAAGTGTTAGCCAATGTTGCTGTTTTTGCACCACCAAATTCAAGATAGATTTGTGCAAGTAAGTTTTTCAATGCACCTTTATCCATTTGTTTATTAATGAAATCTACTGTTTTCTTTTGTGTTGTATACATATTTGTCATTTTTTTATTTACCTTTATTAATTATAAAACTGCGTTTCTTACTGCTTCATTGAAAATAATTCTACCTGCTGTAGTTTCAATACGTTTGCCGTGTTCATCTCTTACGTAGATTTTATCGTGTAAGTCGATAACATTTGCTTCTAAAGCGGCAATAGCGTCTTGGAAGTTGTAGAAGTATTTTGAAGGTACCATATTTTCATCTTTAATAAGAGTTAAATAATACATACCCATAACCATATCTTGAGATGGTGTGATAATAGGTTTACCTGTTGCAGGAGCTAAGATGTTGTTAGTTGCTAACATTAACATTCTAGCTTCAGTTTGTGCTTCAATACTCAATGGTACGTGAACAGCCATTTGGTCACCGTCGAAGTCGGCGTTAAACGCTGTACATACAAGTGGGTGTAATTGGATTGCACGACCTTCAACAAGTTTTGGTTCAAATGCTTGAATACCTAATCTGTGAAGAGTTGGGGCACGGTTTAACATTACAGGGTGTCCATCAATTACCTCTTCTAAGATATCCCAAACGATTGCTTCTGAGCGTTCGATTTTCTTCTTAGCAGATTTAATATTTTGAACATAACCGCGTTCAATCAATTTATTAACAACGAATGGTTTGAATAATTCGATTGCCATTTCTTTTGGTAAACCACATTGGTTCAATTCTAATGATGGACCAACTACGATTACTGAACGACCTGAGTAGTCAACACGTTTACCTAACAAGTTTTGACGGAAACGACCTTGTTTACCTTCAATAATGTTAGATAATGATTTCAATGGTCTGTTGTTTGGACCAACAACTGTTCTACCACGACGACCGTTATCAATTAAGGCATCTACTGCTTCTTGTAACATACGTTTTTCGTTTCTTACGATGATTTCAGGAGCGCCCATTTCTAACAATCTTTGTAAACGGTTGTTTCTGTTGATTACACGTCTATATAAATCGTTCAAGTCAGATGTTGCGAAACGACCACCGTCTAATTGAACCATAGGTCTCAAGTCAGGAGGAGTTACAGGTAATACATCCATAATCATCCAAGTTGGGTCAGTTTCACTTGAAATTAATGAGTCTAATAATCTTAGACGTTTAATTAATTTACCTTTTCTTTGAACTGAGTTTACACCGCCAGCTAATTCATTTCTGATTTCTTCAGCTAAGCCTTTAACATCAATTTCGCCTAACAATTCTTTGATTGCTTCAGCACCGATTCCAACTTTTAATTCAGAATCTTCATGTTCCATGATGTAATCTTCATATTCTTCTTCGTTTAGAAGTTGTAATTTTTTAAATTCAGATTCAGCTGGGTCAATAACAACATAGCTGTTGAAGTAAATTACTTGTTCTAAATCTTTAAGAGTCATATCTAAAAGTAAGCCAAGGTAAGATGGAATACCTTTCAAGAACCAGATATGTGAAACAGGAGCTGCAAGTTTAATGTGTCCCATTCTGTGACGACGTACTTTTGAATCTGTAACTTCAACACCGCATCGTTCACAAATGATACCTTTGTGTCTTACTCTTTTGTATTTACCGCAATAACATTCCCAGTCTTTTGTAGGTCCAAAGATTCTTTCGCAGAATAGACCGTCACGTTCTGGTTTTAATGTACGGTAGTTAATTGTTTCCGGTTTAGTAACTTCACCATAAGACCATTTTAGAATTCTTTCTGGTGACGCAATACTAATTCGTATATAGTCAAAATAATCAATACTTGTTGACATTTATAATTTCTCCTTTTGTTGAGTTTATTGTCTAATTACGTTGGTTCGGATTATATATCTCCGAAAGTTGTTGGTGTTTCAAAGAAGTTGATATTCAACAATTCTGAATCAATATCTGATAATGTGCGTTTTGGAGCAGCTTTTCTTAAGTCGTCCATATCGCTCATTAAGTCAACTTCAATACCGTCTTTCTTAGCTACCGTAATATCCAAACCGATACTTTGTAATTCTCTTACAAGTACTTTGAATGATTCTGGAATACCAGGTCTTGGAATGTTATCACCTTTAACGATTGCTTCGTACGCTCTATTACGTCCGTTAACATCATCGGATTTGATTGTAAGCATTTCTTGAAGTACATAAGCTGCGCCGTAAGCTTCAAGAGCCCAAACTTCCATTTCACCGAATCTTTGTCCACCGAATTGAGCCTTACCACCTAAAGGTTGTTGTGTTACTAATGAGTAAGGACCTGTTGAACGAGCGTGGATTTTATCATCTACTAAGTGAACAAGTTTCAAGAAGTAAGTCAAACCAACCGCAACAGGTTCATCAAATGGTTCACCTGTTCTACCGTCGATTAAACGAACTTTACCGTCTTCACCAACCCAATCACAGCCTGTTTCTTTGATACCACGTAACAATTCTTCTTTTGTTACTTTTTCAGACATGTTTTTACCATATCTTTCATCAAATGATGGAGCTGCGTAGTAGTCTTTAGTCAAGTAAGATGCTAAACCTAACAAGTGTTCGTAAGTTTGACCTACGTTCATACGAGAAGGAACACCTAGAGGGTTCAATACAACATCTACAGGAGTACCGTCTGGTAAGAATGGCATATCTTCTTTTGCAAGAATTCTTGATACGATACCTTTGTTACCGTGACGACCTGAAAGTTTGTCACCTACTGATACTTTACGTTTTTGAGCGATGTAAACTCTGATAACTGTATTTGCACCTGGTGGCAATTCATCACCTTTTTCTCTGTCAAATACCTTAACATCAAGAACTCTACCGCCTTCGCCGTGAGGAACTCTTAATGAGTTATCTTTTACATCTCTTGCTTTTTCAGCAAAGATTGCTCTTAATAATTTTTCTTCTGGTGGGTGTTCTGATTCACCTTTCGGTGTAACTTTACCTACCAAAATATCATCTGCATAAACTCTTGCACCGATACGAACAATACCACGTTCATCCAAGTGTCTTAAAGATTCTTCTGAAACGTTCGGAATTTCACGAGTAATTTCTTCTGGTCCAAGTTTTGTTTGTCTTGCATCGATTTCTAATTTTTCAATGTGAACTGAAGTAAAGATGTCATCGTGAACGCATCTTTCTGATAACAAGATAGCATCTTCGAAGTTGTAACCTTCCCAAGGCATATAAGCGATTAAAACGTTTTTACCTAATGAAAGTTCACCACCGCAAGTAGATGCACCGTCTGCGATTACATCGCCTGCTTTAACCTTGTCGCCTTCTCTAACGATTGGCTTTTGGTTAATACAAGTATCTTGGTTACTTCTTACATATTTCATTAATTGGTATACGTGTGGAATACCTTCTGTATCTCTAATTGTAATTTCTTCGCCAACTACTCTTTCAACGACACCGTCGTATTCAGAAACAATCAACATACCAGAGTCTTTAGCAGCTCTAGCTTCCATACCTGTTGCAACTCTTGGTCTTTCAGTAATTAAAAGAGGTACTGATTGACGTTGCATGTTTGAACCCATCAATGCACGGTTGGCATCATCGTGTTCAATGAATGGAATAACTGATGTCGCAACAGAGATGATTTGGATTGGGCAAACACCAACGTAGTCAACTTTTGAAGATTCACTCATTACGAATTCAGATCTGTAACGAACAGGAACTTGAGCGTGTTTGAATGTTCTATCTTCATTAAGTTCAACGTCAGCAGGAGCACAACGATAGTTTTCATCTTCGTCAGCAGTCATATAAACTACTTCATCAGTAACCTTTCCGTCTTTAACAACGAAGAATGGTGATTCAATGAAACCATAATCGTTAACTTTAGCGTGAGTTGCTAAAGAACCAATCAAACCTGCGTTTGGACCTTCAGGAGTTTCAATCGGACAAATACGACCGTAGTGAGAAGGGTGAATATCACGAACTGCGAAACCAGCACGTTCTCTCATCAAACCACCAGGTCCTAAAGCTGAAATACGTCTTTTGTGAGTTAATTCAGCTAATGGGTTGATTTGGTCCATGAATTGAGATAATTGAGAACTTCCGAAGAATTCTTTTAATGCTGCAACTAATGGTTTTGTATTTAATAAGTTTAATGGAGTAAGAGTTTCACTATCTTGTAGTGTCATTCTTTCCTTAACGATACGTTCAATACGGCTTAAACCAACTCTGAATTGGTTTTGTAACAATTCGCCAACTGAACGAACACGTCTGTTGCCTAAGTGGTCGATATCATCAACTGTACCTTCATCATAAGTTAAGTTGATTAAGTATTCGATAGAAGCAACGATATCTTGAATAGTCAAAGTTCTTTGAGAAGCAGCGATATTCAAGTTTAATTTTTTATTTAATTTATAACGACCTACACGACCGATGTCGTATTTCTTTTCATCAAAGAAACGAGCTTCAATGATTTGACGTCCACCTTGAGCTGATGCAGGATCACCAGGTCTAAGTTTTTTGTAAACATCAATTAAAGCATCATCAGTAGTTTCAGCTGTATCTTTTTCTAAAGTCTTTTTCAAGAATTCGAAGTGAGTGAAAGATGCTTCCATTTCAGCAACTGACAAGCCCATAGCTTTCAATAAAGTTGTAGCTAAGATTTTTCTGTTCTTGTCGATTTTAACGTAAACTAAGTCGTTAGAATCTGTTTCGATTTTAATCCAAGCACCACGGTTTGGAATAACAGTTGCATTGTATAAACGTTTACCTGTTGGAGAAACTTCACGTTTGAAGTAAACACCAGGAGAACGAACGATTTGAGAAACGATAACACGTTCAGCACCGTTAACAATGAAAGTACCTTTGTCAGTCATAGTCGGAATATCACCGATATAAACTTCTTGTTCTTTAATTTCACCAGAGTCACGGTTTACAAGTCTAACCATAACGCGTAATTGCTTAGCGTAAGTAGCATCGTGAATTCTAGCTTCTTCGATAGTGTATTTTGCATTATCGAAAGTGTAGTTTGGTAAGAAGTGTAATTCTAATCTACCTGTATAGTCTTTAATAGGAGAGAAAGCAAGTAATTCTTCTTTTAAGCCTTCCTTTAAAAACCATTCAAACGATTTTTTTTGCACTTCAATTAAGTCGGGTAAATAATCCAGATTAGTTGCCGGAATACCCATTGGTGTTTTTCTTTTAGCAAATTGAGTCGACATTAAATTAACCTCGTTCTTTATTCTATTGTGTACGTACGTCTTAATTTTTCTTTACATTTGGGCTATTTGTATAAAATATAAAATCAAATGCATGCTAGTAAATCGTAACACATCAAATAATATAGTCAATTAATATAAAAAATTGACTAAAAATATGCTTAATAAAATTTTACAATTAAAAAAAACAATCGGTCAAATCGTTTGGTAATCGGGCATAGGCTGTCAACCCCTGCATGTTAAAAAGTTTTTAAGACTATAGGACTATAAGACGATAAGTCGTACTACAATTAAAATGTCATTTTAATCATAAATGACTTACAGTCTTATTGTCTTAAAGCCTTATAGTCTCTAGAAATATTTTATTTCTTCTTTGCATTCAATACAGCGTTAACTTGTTCTAGTTCTTTGCGCATGTTTGCATTAATTTCTTTTTCAGCATCAATACGTTGTTCTAGAGTTTCTATTCTGAATTTTACGGATTCAAAGTTATTTACATATTCATCTAATTTAGATTGGAACTCCTGAACAAGTTTGTCTAAATCCTTGATTGCATTAATCATAGAGTAATATAGCCAATCAAGTTTTACAGAATAATATTTGCCATTTTTGTCTAAACCAAGAGGGAAGGCTTTTGCGTATTCTTGAGCAATAACCCCGATATGCTTTTCGTGAGTTTTGTCTGATTTTAGAGTAAAATTGTAAATATTAAACTTTCTAAAATCTTTTATACCATAAGGTGCTAAAGATATTTTACGTTTAGAACGCGCATCAGAAGTAACTAAAGTCAATGCACCTGTTCTAGAATAAACATTTTTTGCGGCTAAAATCAAGTCGCTTTCCTGACCAGCTCCAGCTCCCGCATAAAAATATGCAGTATAAGGATTTCCACGTTCACCCCAAGCTGAGCCTATAGTGAATGGTGATTGAGTTCCGTCAGACTTTGTAATTTTTCCGCCCATCATAGCATAAGGGAAATTGCCGAAACACATCATTGCACTTCCCCAAACGCTTGAACAAGCATATTTACCAATACCTATTGCACGACCTTTTGACCTATATCCTGCAAATTCACCTATATAAATATTTGTATTTTCATGTTCTGATGAGCCATTAAAACCTTCATCAAAGTTAGTCGTGCTACCAGCATAAGAGCCAACAGCAATAATTGATGGCAATTTATTTGAATAACCAGCATAATAGCCCAACATTATAGAATTATCAGTTTCTTGTCCTATACCTTCGTCATCATCGTTAGCAATACGAGAACGACCCATTCTGTAACCAGCAAATTGTCCTACTGCTATTGTACCGTATAATGAATGATTTCCTTCAGAAGGACTTCCACTTGGACCATAATATTCCGACAAATAATAATAAGGAATAGCATCAGCACCAGCATAAGCTCCAATAAAAATCACATTATGATTTGCATAAGGAGTTGCATTGTTATAGCCATTAACCCCAAAAGGAGCCATAAAATTGTTACCCGCAAAAGCACCAATTGCGATATCACTCGCCAAAACTTGTGTTGAAATTGGAGATTGAGAACTATTTAGAATTAGGTTTAATGAAGTATTTTGTTGCCTATTAACACCTGTAAGCTTTTCATATTGCCAAGCTGATGCTAATGTATTTAAACCAATAGCAATAGTGTTACGACGGGCATACTTATTTCCACCATTTGTTATAGAAGCTTTATAAGCCTTTGACAGATATGAACCAGCAAATTTTCCGACAAAAACATTACCGTAATTGCCAGCACCTGTAACTATAATATCCCCAACATCATCTACTGTTGGATCGTATGCTCCTGCATATCTACCAATGCTGACACTTCCGGTATTATCAAAACCAGACGAGCCTGTACTTACAGAACTGTTTGAAAATGAACCAATATTAACATTACCAGTTTGTTTGTCTCCCCACCACGAAACAATATTACCAATATTCACATTGTATAAATTTTGTACATTCAACTGACCAACAGTTGTACCTATATTTACAGAACCGGTTGCATAAAATAAACCATCTGAAGCAGAGGAAACTGAACCACTATCTTGACCAATAACAATAGCATCATCAAAACTGTTAAATACTTGAAGTGGATTAGCCTCATAATACGTCCCAGACAGATTACGACCTATAAGTATTGAATGGTTTGCTGATGCGTAAGGAAGGTTTAATACCGATACACCCATCATTACAGCTTGATTTGCAGTATTTGTTTTGCTTGAAGTAGGGTCATAAGAAGAACTGCGGTAACCAATAGAAGTTCCCATTGTAATTTTTCCATAAGAAGGTTTATTGATGTTAGAAATTATATTAGAGCCAGCAGATATATTATTGTACCTATCCAAGGCTAATCTTCCTGGATATTCTGCAAAACTAAATGAACCAGCGTATGTACCAATTTGTGCATAGTAATCATTTAAATCACCACCATTTGACTGAATTATCATTGCAGGAAAACCGTAATTTATTGATTCACCTCCAGGGATTGTTCCGATTGAAACTATACCGTTTCCGACACTTGAATAAAAAATACCCGATAAACTAGATATTTTTTTCCAAAGTCCTGAAGATTCAGCAACTGAAGAGCTAACAACGTCAGAAACTGCGTGTTTTACAAGTGGAGCCGAAACTGCGGCAATAATACTCATAATCAAAAGTACCATTGTCATTTCGGTTAAAGTAAATGCTATGTAGTTTTTAAAGGATTTTTTCTTCATAAAATTTACTTAGTCTCCATGTTATTAACTATATCTCTTGCCTTGTCTAGTTTTGCTTGTATTTTTTCTTGTTTACCTAAGTTTTTAGACACTTTTCTATCTAATTTATCAACTCTTTTTTCAAGAGAGATTAAATCTTTCGCTTGAGCAATCAAATCTTTTTGAATTGCTGTTAATGTAGCATCTACATCCTTGATAGCATTTGCAACAGGGAATAATATCCAATCAAAATCTATCATCAATTTGCCTGTATAAACATTTGTTTTAATCGCCTCTGGAATATATTTTTGAACTTCTTGAGCAATAAGACCAACTTGCAAAGCCTTTGTTTTGTCAGATTTAAAGTTAAAAGTATATGTGTTCAAATGACGAATTACATTTATGCCATACTTTGAAGGAACAATATTTTCTTTCGCTCTTTTATCTGATAGATAAGCTGTCATATTTGCTTGGCGAGTATAAACTTTGCTCGCATATAGCATCATTATTGTATTTGAAAAAGAAGGTCCTCCAGGGTAACCATATCCAGAACCAATAATCATTTGAGGTCTTGTTGATGTTGCACTAAATTTGTTTCCTGTATCAGATATAACTGAACTTGATGAATAAGGAAGAATTACATATTTATTGTTTCCTGTTATATTTGTTGAGCCAAAATGGCCTGCCCCATAACCTATAAATACGTTATTATAACCACTAGACGACCATCTTCCAGCTTCATAACCAATTGCAATTGTATTACTTATAGATGAATTTGCACCTGCGCCATATCCAATGAATAAGTTTGAACCTGCGCCCTGATTAAAAAATCCTGCTCTACGACCAATGTAAAGGTTTTTAACTCCTGATGAACTAAAACCAGCATAAGCACCAATTGCAGTTGTATCAGAGGTTGCAGAACTGTACATCGCATAGAACCCTATACCTGTAGATGATGAAACACCTGTAACAACACTTGCATGACCTCTTGAATTTGCACCGGCAAAAGAACCTGCAAACAAACTTCTTGATAGTCCTATTCGACTAAACCCAGCATAGTTACCAATACTAATATTTTGACCTACAGAAGACAGCGTTACTCCGGCAAAATAATTTCCGATGTCATCATTTGCGCCGGCATAATTACCAATATTGATATTGTTTTCCTTTATTGCTGTATAACCTGCTGAAGCAGAAGCAATACTGCCTCCGGCAAAGTAACCAATATTTACAGTATTAGCATAATGATTGTTTAAGCCTGAATATACACCAATAGCAACATTGTCCATTTGCATATCTCGACCATAATTACCGGTTTGTCCATATCCATAGTTACCAGAATAATATCCTATACTTACATTATTTTTTACAATTTGGATATTATCGTCACTTGAGGTACTTGTTCTATAACCAAGCCTGCCTGCCATAGAACCTATTGCTACATTCCACGCAGTTGGTTTAGACTTAGAACCTAAATTTGCATATTTAACAGGTCCATAGCACACATTTGAATTTGCACATTCACCAATGCTTACATTATTACTTTCGAAAGCGCTATGGTATGCTGCATACTTACCTATTGCAACAACACTGGGTTCATTATACACTTGATTTGCCATTGCATATTCACCAATAACAACATTCCATCCTGGTAATCCGCCATTATTATTTGCATAACCTGCATAATAACCCATCATTACATTATATCCCATTAGGCTGGCACCAGCGATACTATGTGTCATTACATTAGCACCTAACAATACATTCAATTTTTTATCCATAGACAAAGAGCCTACATATCTGCCAGATTCATAAAATATAGCTTGACCTCTATCATCATTATTAGTTAAAGTACTTTGGTCTTTATGTAATATTAATGCCACATCCGCATACGTAGGAGTATAACTAACTGCGAATGCCTTTCTATATTGATTTTTTGTGTCTGCCGTAAAGTTTTTTGTATCTTTACCAACTACAATCGTTTGAGTTTTATCATCTTTACTAAAGTTTGTAAAAATACCACCAAATCTATCGCTTTGCCATAGTCCATCTGTCACCACCGTAGAGTCAGAAGTTTGGTATGGTTTTTGCTTTTTTTGAGTAATTGTTGGAATTGTTGCAGCAGAAATTACACTGACGATTAAAAGTACAATCATCATTTCCGAAAGTGTGAATGCTATTAAGTTGTTAGGCTTGAATTTCATCTATGCACTTTTCTCCATTTTTTCTGCTTTTCTGTATGCCTTGTTTATTTGTTTTTCTAAAGATTTTCTTTCTTTCTCTATTTGTTTTTGTTCAGCTTCTAACACTTTCATTTTTTCTGATAACGCTTTATATTCATTTGCATAGGCAACTAATGTAGCCTTGCAAGATTCTACTGTTTTGTCTAATTCTTTTATTGCATTGATAACAGGATAAAATACCCAATCCGGATTTATAACATATCCTTTTTTATCAGAAGAAACAACTGACTCTGGTATAATCTTCATCAATTCTTGAGCAATCACCCCTATTCTACGAGTGCTTGGTTCATCTATATAGTTGTATTCATAGATATTCACGCCACCCAAATCTTTTAATGAATACTTAAGCGGGTGAATATTTTCTTTTAATGACTTGTCACTAGATGTATAACCTGTTGGTTTTGAAGTTGGACCATAAAGATTTGTCGCATCAAGGATAATTGCAGAAGAAGTATAAGAACCTCCATCTGACTGCGAAACCGGAGCAATAATCATTTGTCCGTAATTGTGAGCATCTGAACTACTGAAATGCATCACGCTATTACCTTCAATTTTGCTCATGCCCATATTTGTTGTTTGCGAGTGTTGATAGTTACGATTTGGCCATTCAAAAGCCAAAATACTGAACGATGCACCTTTTTTTCCTGAACCAACAGTTGGAGCAATTGATGCATATTTACCTAACAAAAGGCTATACGAAACATTTGTGCCGTCTTCACAAGATTCATTACCAATACAAATACTATTAATAACTGATGCCGAAGTTAAAGCACTATTCAAAATAGCACCAGATTGTTGACCAATCATAATATTGCCGTACGAAGTTACTGAACTATTACTTTTTACTTCACCGGCTCTATAACCAATTGCAACCTCATTCAAAGTTTTCTCACTCTGTCTTGAACTTCTACCATTTCCTGCGTAAGTAGATGTTGAAGATAGATTGTAAAAAGCGCCTGCTCTATAACCAATTGCAACAGCCGTATTAGAAGATCTATAGTTTGCATAATTACCAATAGCAACTATATTATAATTATTTGGATTACCTTGTTGAATTTCATAACCAGCTTTGTGTCCAACAAACACCGCACCTTTAGTATCACCGCGAAGGTTATAACCAGCATAAGAACCAATTGCAACAACTTCATCAGCACCGGCTTTTAAATCAGCCAATGCGTGATCCCCTAAGGCTACGTGCTTATTCGCATAAGTATTTTGCCACGAATCTTGATAAGTTGCAGCATAAAGAGCAGAGCCAGCTCTACGACCAATATTTGTTGCGTTATTTGTTGTCGCTGGCGCATTAAAACCTGCAACATCGCCAATATTTACATTGTTAGAACCTAAAGTTAAAGCCCCAGCTTGATAACCAATGTTTGTATTAAAGCTCAAACCGCCGTTATAACCAGCCATATAGCCAATATTAACATTTTTTGTAACCGTAATTGCGCCATTTGTAGTATCGTAAGCACCTGCCATATAACCAATACCAACAGTATTGTTATGAGTAAGGTCTCTACTACCCGCAACTCTTGCTAAAGAATGAGCACCCAAACCAACTGAATTTGTTGAATTTGCTTCATATAAAGAATTAGAGCCTATCGCAACAGAACTTATAGCATTTGCATGGTACATTGTTCTATCGCCGACAGCAACACTCTTTGTTTGATTTGCGCTATTATCTTTTGGCTCCATTGCACTAGCACCCAACGCAACAACAGGTTTGTCAGCAGTGCCCATATTCAAGCGTCCTGCATTATAAACAGTTGTTCCATTTGGTGATGAGGTAAACAAAATATGAGTTCCAGCATAGTTTGAAGGTCTTTGCACAAACAAACTAGCAGTTCCAACAGACGGAGTGTTTACGGTCGGAGCCATACCAACCGCTACAAAGTTTGGAGTTGAAATACTTTTAAATGTGTTACTGTAAGTCCAATGTTCTTCATTACTAGAGCCGTCACCGCTCAAAATCGCACTATCTGGAGCTGTAATAATTGGCATTGTCGCAGCCATAACAACACTCATGACAGTCAATATAACCATCATTTCCGCCAACGTAAATGCAGTTGTCTTATGTATCAGTTTTCTTATGTGCACATTTACTCCAGTTTATATCATCCATTATACACTATTTATATAAATTATACTAGCCTTAAAAATAAAAATATAAATTTATATTAATCCACTAAACAACTTGCCTTATATTAATTATTGTTATATCATTGAAGTATTATCACACAAGAGGAATTAAAATGAACAAAAGTCAATCAATGGGTATGTACATTATTCTTGGCATTATGGTTCTTGCATTTATCTCAATGCTTTTTGCTGGACCTTCTACCACAACCGAAGAATTAACATACACTAATTTCTTACAAAAACTTTCTGCAGGAGATATTAAGTCGGTTGAAATGGACAAGGATTTCTTAATCGCTATCCCTAAAGTTCAACCTAAAAAACAAGTTAAAAAAGATTTGCCAATGCTTTACGGTATGCAACAATCTTCTGCAACACTTCAATACAAGGTGCTTACACCTAACGACCCTACTTTAATGAAAAAACTTGAAGAAGCTGACGTTGAAATCGCAGTTAGCAAACCTAGCGAATCAGCACAATTTATGCACGTTTTAGGCTCTTTAGCTTTACCTATTTTCATCATCATCTTTTTAATCATTATGGCTAGAGGTCTTCAAGCTGGCGGTTCTCAAGCAATGTCTTTCGGCAAAAGCAGAGCAAAAATGCTTTTAGACAACAAAGTTAAAGTTATGTTCAAAGATGTTGCAGGTATTGACGAAGAAAAGAAAGAATTAGAAGAAATCGTTGATTTCCTTAAAAACGGCGAAAAATACATAAAACTTGGCGCTAAAATTCCAAAAGGCGTGCTTTTAGTTGGTTCTCCTGGTACAGGTAAAACCTTAATGGCTAAAGCCGTTGCAGGTGAAGCTGGCGTTCCATTCTTCTCAATTTCAGGTTCTGATTTCGTAGAAATGTTCGTTGGTGTTGGTGCAAGCCGTGTTAGAGATTTGTTCGACCAAGCTAAAAAACATCAACCTTGCATTATCTTTATCGATGAAATTGATGCTGTTGGTCGTCAACGTGGTGCTGGTTTAGGCGGTGGTCACGATGAAAGAGAACAAACTTTGAACCAATTACTTGTTGAAATGGACGGTTTTGATGAAACAACTAACATTATCGTTATTGCTGCTACAAACAGACCTGACATTTTAGATAACGCATTACTTAGACCGGGAAGATTTGACAGACAAATCGTTATCAACAGACCTGACATTTTAGGCAGAGAACAAATCTTAAAAGTTCATGCTAAAAACAAACCTTTAGCTGAAGAAGTTGATTTAAAAGTTTTGGCAAAACGTACTCCAGGGTTTACAGGTGCTGACTTGCAAAACTTATTGAACGAAGCCGCTTTACTTGCCGCTCGTCATAACAAAACTAGAATTTACATGGACGATTTGGAAGAAGCTATCGACAAAGTTATGGCAGGTCCAGAAAAGAAAAGCCGTATTATCTCTGACGAAGAAAAAGAAAATACAGCTTATCACGAAGTTGGACACGCATTGCTTGCTAAACTTCTTAAAAACTGTGACCCATTACATAAAGTTTCAATTATCCCTCGTGGTATGGCTTTAGGGGTTACAATGGTACTTCCAGAAAAAGACCACTTAACATTGAAGAAAGTTCAATTGCTAGACAAAATTGCAATGACTTTAGGTGGCAGAGTTGCTGAAGAAATCATTTATGGTAAAGAATTCATCACAACAGGTGCATCTAACGATTTAGAAAAAGTAACTCAAATGGCTCGTTCAATGGTTACAAAATACGGTATGAGCGAACGTTTAGGCAACTTAGCCTACGGAAAGAGCGAAGACCACGTATTTATGGGACGTGATTTCGGACACCAACGAGATTACTCAGAAGAAATTGCAGCTGCAATTGACGAAGAAGTTCAAAGAATCGTAACTGAACAATATGAATTGGCTAAAACATTACTTGAAGAAAACAGAGATATGTTAGACACAATCTCTCACAAGCTTCTTGAAATGGAAACTTTGGACGAAAAAGAATTTGTTGAATTAATGGATCAAGTTAAAAATTCTCGCAAAGATGCATAACCCAAAACATCAAACATAAACAAAATTTGCAAAATAAAAAGCGGTCTTTATGACCGCTTTAAAATTATTTCTACCTAAATTTTTAACTTACACTTTGTACTTTCGCACTTTCCTTATTCCATTTTCCCTATAATGTTTTATCAAGCTACGTGCTTGTAATCAAAGTCTTGCTTATCTTGTTAACTCCTTCAAGAATTCACGAGAATCGTCAAATTTGTTAACCAATTTCGTTGGCATAAAGCCAACAGAAATTAGTCTAATAATGCTTCTAAGATTTCAGCGTTTTTGTTAGCTGCTTGAGCATTGTATTTAGTGTTTCTGTGAATATATGTTCTTAGTGCTTCGCGGATAAGTTCAGAACGTGTTCTGTTTTCGTTACCAGCTACTGCATCGATTTGATCTAAAAATTGTTCAGGCATTGAAATTAAAACTTTAGCCATTGTAAATATCTCCTTTGTGTGTGTAATATACCTCGTGCTTATATAAAGTATTTTTTTCTCAAAAAATTGCCTTTTTGAAAAACATGGAGTTTACAAAAGTTAATATTTTTATTATAAAAGCCTTATTTTAGGCTATTTTAGCTCTATGTCTTTTATATATCTTGGTCTTGCTTTTACTTCTCTGTATACTTGTCCTAAGTATTCGCCGATGATTCCCATACAGAACAGTTGCAAGCCACCAAAGAAGGAAAGTAAGACTACGATTGTTGCCCAACCGCTTGGAGTATTATCAAGGATAAGTTTTTCGTAAATTACTTCAACACCTAAACCGATTGAGAACAAAGCCATTAAAAAGCCTAAAACGGCAATTAATCTAAGAGGCATAATACTAAATGAAGTAATACCATTAAGTGCTAAACCCAACAAAGTCATATAATTAAACTTAGATTCACCAGCTTTTCTTGGTTTTACGTCAAAATGTACAATAGCTGTTTTTAGTCCTATTTCATTAAAGAAACCGCGTAAAAATATTTGTTTTTCAGGATATTCTGCAAGAATATTCAAGGCTCTGCGACTTACCAATCTATAATCTGAATGGTTCATTGGAATTTTTACACCTAGCAAATTCATAATTTTGTAGAAGCAAATAGCTGTTGTCTTTTTCCAAAAAGTATCCGTATCACGACTGTTTCTGATACCTGAAACAATATCTGCACCGTTCATATATTCATCTACAAACTTTTCAATCGCCCATTGATCTTGCTGCAAGTCTGCATCAATTGAAACACAACAATCACAACCTAAGTCTCTTACCCCTAAAAGTCCTGCGATGTGAGCTTTTTGATTACCATAATTTCTAACGAATTTCAAACCTTTTACAAGAGGATTTTCCTCGTGCATTTTACAAATTAGTTCCCAAGTTCTGTCTTTTGAACCGTCATCAATTAAATACACAAAGCTATTGTCTTTAATTTTATCCTTTTTAATTAAATCGTTAATAACTTCAAATAAGCTCTTTACTGTGCTTTCAACACACAATTCTTCATTAAAGCAAGGAACTGTTATTGCTAAAGTAGGTTTTTCCATCGTGTTTCCTTTTTATAAACTTTTCTGTTTTTATATTATAATAATTTTATAGCAAGGGCAAGGAATTTTTATGAATAATAAAAAATTTATCTTAAATGCAGATGATTTTGGAATTTCAAATGACATTAATCGTGCCATTGTAGAGGGTTACAACGCTGAAATTTTACATTCTACAAGCCTTTGCGCAAACGGAGAAGCCTTTCATTCTGCCGTAAATGAAATTATGCCTGAATGTCCAAAGTTGTGTGTTGGAGTTCATCTTAATATCATTGAAGGAAAGGCAATTAATCCACACGAAACCCTAACTGAATTAACTGATTCAGAAGGTAACTTCAACAATGGTTGGATTCAACTTTTATTAAAATCTTTTAATAAAAAGTTTATGGAGCAGGTAGAAATTGAATTTCGTTCACAAATTGAAAAAATAATTTCTTGCACAAAAGTTTCTCACATTGATTCTCACGTACATACACATGGAATTCCGAATATCTTTAAACTAACTTGCAAACTTGCAAAAGAATATGGTATTCCATACGTTAGAACACAATTTGAACGTCCTTATTTAACAAACAACATTTCAAAACATATTAATTTAAAATATCCTGTAAACCAAATAAAAGTACTACTTTTAGACAGTTTTTCAATTTTAAATAAAAAAGTTGTTGAAGAATATGGCTTGAAAACAAACGATTTTCTTGTAGGTGTAAGCTATACAGGAATGATGGATAATCAAACAGTTGAACAAGGCTTAGAAGTATTCAAAAACGAAAGTGATATTGTAGTAGAAGCTCTTTTCCACCCTTATCCTTGTCACGTTGATGAATACAAGATTATTCAAAACCAAAATATGAAGTTCAAAATCGAAAACTACGGCTTTGAATTCACAACATACAGAGAGTTAGTTGAAAACAATTATGAAAAAACTCATTAGTTTATCAATCATAGTTTTATTATTAATTTTATTCGTCGGCTTTAATTTATATACAAAAACCTCTTATAGGGTTTTGAAAGTATATTCACCGTCTAGCATTGCTATTGACTTGAATAACAACGGAAAAATTGACGGCAATGAAACCTTGACAGTAAAAGACGTTGAATGTTTTTCTTCAAAAGTTAGCGACACTCAAAAAGAACTTGCTGATGCTATTGGCATTGATGAAGAAACCGCTTTAGCTATGGGATTTTTTGCAGAAACTTACGCTAAAAATCTTCTTGCAGAACAAAAACACGTTCAAGTGAAATCTTTTGAAAATGGCGAGGTCGAAATTCATTTTGACGGAAAAGATTATTCAAAGTCAATTAACACCTCTGCTTACGCGCTTAAAAACGGCAAGCCCATTAATGAGCAAGTCTTTAAAAAGCAAGTTGAAATAGTAAAAAAAGCTCAACTAAAAATTTACAACAACAAAAGCGACAAGTATCACCGCTTGAATTGCAAATACGGTCAAATGGCACACGATGCTGTAATCTTACCTAAAAGTCAAATTCCTAAAACTGCAAAAGCCTGCAAATTCTGCGAAGATGTCGTAAAAAAGGTAAAAACACCTAAAAAAGAAGATAAAAACGCTCAAGAAAAAGCTATTATAAAAAAGATTACATCTCAAAGTTTTAAAATTTCTCAAGGCAATATAAAATTATTCTTAACTGATTTAACAACAAATTTAACACCACATAAACGCTGTACAACTGATTTTTGCACAACACTTGTAAGACAAATCAATAGCGCAAATTCAAGTATTGATATGGCATTATACGGCTATACCGATGTTTTAGACGTAACAACTGCACTTCGACACGCTATACAAAGAGGTGTAAATGTTAGAATGGTCTATGATGTAAACGCTAAAGGTTCTAATTTTTATCCAGACACTTTTAACCTTGCAAAGCTAATCCCAGACAGCAAAGGTGACTATGGTGAGTCTCAATATCAAAGTTCAATTATGCACAATAAGTTCTTTATTTTTGACAAGAAGACCGTTTTAACAGGTTCTGCAAACATTAGTTTCACCGACCTTTCAGGATTTAATTCTAACGCTATTGTACTTATAAATTCACCTGAAATAGCAAATATATATGAACAAGAATTTGAACAAATGTATAATAACAATTTCCATGGCAAAAAAGCAAAAATTGAACATAAAGAAAACATTTTGCTTGGAGAGTCTATTGTTTCAGTTTACTTTTCACCAACTGACAAAGTAATTACAGACAAAATCATTCCGCTTATAAATAATGCACATAAATACATTTATATTCCAGCTTTTGTAATCACGCACAAGCGCTTTACTCAAGCCTTGATAAATGCAAAAGCAAGAGGTGTAGATGTTAGAGTAATTCTTGATGCTACAAATGCTAGAAATCAGCACACAACCCATGAAACTTTGCGCAAAAATAATATTCTAGTTAAAACTGAAAATTACGCTGGCAAAATGCACGCAAAAAGCATAATTATTGACGATAATTATCTTGTAATCGGCTCAATGAACTTTTCAAAAAGTGGTGAAAATCGAAACGACGAAAATGTTTTGATTATTGAAAATCCATATTTAACAAAGTACTACAAGGATTTCTTCAATTATTTATGGAAGAAAATTCCAGATATTTGGTTAACTAAAAACGCAGCAAGCGAATCTCACGACTCGCTTGGCTCTTGTTTTGATGGAATTGATAACGATTTTGACGGCAAAATTGACTCTGCTGATTCAGGTTGCATGCCAGCAAAATCAAAACATTAAAGAATTTCTTCCTTATTGAAAAAATATGCTTTTGGATGCGCACATAAAGGACAAGTATCTGGTGCTTTTTCGCTAACAATGTGATAACCACAATTTGCACATTCCCAAACAACTTTTTTATCGCGCTTAAAGGTTTCACCGTCATTCATTGTTTTTAAGATTTTTTCATAACGTTCATTATGGAATTTTTCAACCGTTGCTACACGTTCAAAGTGTTGTGCTATATCTTCAAAACCTTCTTCTCGTGCAGTTTGCGCATAATTTTTATACATTTCTGTCCATTCG
>ERZ808286.531-NODE-531-length-24528-cov-5.848772_pt1 | contig 24528 bp, 21 predicted proteins | sample MGYA00521276_ERZ808286 | MGnify/ENA primary metagenome ERZ808286 (study PRJEB31516, sample SAMN03275607) | gut metagenome | biome: mammalia-associated habitat; material: feces | host: Papio cynocephalus | place: Kenya | collected 2012-08-01 ... | reverse complement strand
AAGAGAAACATGTCCACTCCCACATTGCCCATGCGGCGCAATCCATAGAACATGTCTTCCCTAGGCAATGCCACATGGAAGAGGATAATGAAGAGCATCGCCGCTCCCATCAACTCACCGCGAAATCTACTGATGTTCGCCAATTCTATATCTTTTATCTTCCAATTCATTTTGTAAGTGAAGAGTGAAGAACGAAGAGTGAAGAATTCTCTTGTCCTTCTTGTTATTAATATTCTCATGTGGTAAAGAAACGAAGATTGAAGCTTCAATGGCATTTGAATTCTTCATTCTTCACTCTTCGTTCTTCACTTCTAAAACTTCGGGTTCGGAATCTTCTTCATCAGCTGCGAGAACAACCAGGCTAGGCAGATGCTCGACACGATGTAGAGCAGCAGCCCGGCGTAGATGTCTCCGTGGCGGCTGATAGGAATGAATATCTTGCGGGTAATCGGGTGACATACGAAGAGGGCGGCTGAGATGCTGCCCATCCACTCTAGTGCCTTGTAAGTGCCTGACAGCCAGTTGACGTCTTGTAGCAGTTCTGCCACCAATACGCTCAGGAGGCAGATGAAGAAAGGCACGAAGGTCCAACCTATCATGCTGCCGCTGAGGCTATAGATGAGCGAGAGGCAGAAGATGCAACCGAAGAGGTTGGTGATGGGCGAATGGAACGTCATCAGTATCTTCTCGCCATAGCGGGCGTAGAGAATGCCCAGGCCGAAAGGCAACATGCCGCCCATGAAGTTGTAGCGATAGCGGTTCATCGCCTCGCCCTCGGGGTTGTCGAAGCCCAAGATGAGCTGGATGCCGATGCAAATCGCCATTAGCCCTACCGTCCATCCCCAGTGGCGGCGATAGAGGAAGAGACGATACACGATGTAGAGCTGCAACATCAAGCCGAAAAACCAGTAAGGACCAGGCCAGATGATGTCGTCGGGATTGGGTAATACGTTGTTAAACATACCCAACATCGAAACCGTGGCAAGCACCGAGTAGCCACGAGGTCCCGGCGTGAGGTAGTCTATCATGGTGAAAGCCACGAATCCCACTATCATCATCTTGAAGAGCTTCAGGTAATGGTAGCGGACGAAACGCAGCGGCTCCCGCCAGTTGAAGTGGAAGAAGTTGGCTTGCTTCTTGCCGGAGATGTTGTACATCTGTGCTTCCTGCTCGGTGGAGAGATGAGGCTTCGCCTCGTATTTCATCACCAGTCCGTAGGCGCTCAGAAAGAGGAACACGGGCACTCCGTAGTGTCCGAAGAACGAGAGCAGATGGATGGGCAGGTTGAGGTCTGGATTGAGCATCACCTGTGTCAGCCAATCTACGTTGTGCTGGAAGTACTGGTATTCGTTCTCCTTGACGATAGGTCCGAGCCAGTGGCAGTAGTTGTGCAGGAAGATGCCGATGATGGCGAGTCCTCTGAGCGCATTGCATGCCTGTCGGGATAATGTTGGTTGGTTCATAATCACTTTCTCCTTTCGTTATGTTATTTGTTCTGTTTGATGTATTACTGGAAATATTACCAGAAGTTATTGTTTCTTTTTCTTCTTAGTCTTCTTTTGCGCCTTTTCCTTAGCCTCCTCTGCCTCTTTCTCCTTGGCAATCTTAGCATTGTGGGCATCGCGGAGCTTGTCGTAGTCGGCAGAGTTCTTGAGGATGCGAGGTCGCATCTCGTTGTACTTCGGACTCAGGATATTATACTCCTCATGATAAGTAGGTGTCTCGATACCTGCCAGATATAATAAGAGGTGTGGCAGGGCATCGGTCATGTATCGCTTGTCCTTTGCCTTGCGTATCTGGCGATAGATGTCGCGGTGGGTCTTGATGTACTTTGGCGAACAATATATCCAAAATGGTATCTCAAACTCATAGTGTGCCAACGGCCAGTCGATGTCGGCGGAATGGTTGCGGCAGATGAAGCCTCGGTTTTCCTCATAGCATTCCTCGCCATGGTCGGGTACGTAGATGACGATGGCGTTCTGCTTTTGGAATCGCTTTACGATTTGTGCCACGATGGAGTCGTTGTAGAGGGTGGCGTTGTCGTAATGGCTCAGCATCTTGCGCTGGGCATCACTCAGTTCTGGGCGCTTGTCCTCGTAACTGCTTGCCCAGAAGTGGGCTTGGTTGTGGCGGTAGCGCTGTTTGTAGTTCACGTGCTGTCCCATCAGGTGGAAGATGGTGAGGTTGTGTTCCTTCTGATATTGCTTCAAGCTGTCGTCGTAGTCGGTGAGGAGTCCGTCGTCGAGGTCGTGCAACTGGGTGTTGCGGTGGTCGAACTGGAGTTTGCTCAACTCTGGGTTGTTGAGGAAGAAACCGCCGCTGAAGTCATACACCGCCTCCTTTGCCTGTGGCAAAAATTCGTTGGTGATGAAAGTGACGTTGTAGCCTGCCTTGCGGAATATTTCAGGGAAGAGTGGATAATCGCACCATTCGCCCTTCTCGCCTACTACGTGGGTAGAGAGCATGTTCTTGAATACAAAACTGGTCAGGTTCCAGCAGGTTACTACGTCGGTAAATTTGGTGAGTTTCCTCGATTTCTCCAATGCCACCTGTTTAGGAGTAGTCTCCATGAAGTAACCATACTGTTGGGAGTGGTGTCTGCCGAAGCTCTCTCCGATAATCAGCACGATGTTAGGTGAGCGGAAGCTACAACTATCCACCTTTACCTCGTGGGCGGCATGGATGAGTTGGGTAATCTGGTGCGCCGCCAACTTGTTGGCATAGATACTGAAGTCGAGTCGGTAGATAGGCAGATAAAGCACAGCATGGTCTTTCTCGGTGAGGGTGTGCTCCACCTCTCCGATGGTTCTGCCCGTCATCAACTTATGGAAAGCCACCTTGTTGTGCCAGGAAGTACAGACACCCGTAATGAAAATCGCCAGACAGAGGATGCCGAAGGTAGCAGGCATGGCTGCCGTCATGCGAGGTATCGCCATGATGCGCTTCTTGAGCGAAGCCAATTCCAGTACCGTGATGAGGAATACATAGAGCTTGACAAGCGGTTTGCGGAAGATGGCGATGAGCAGCTGGATGAGGCCCAACAGCAATATCCATCCCACGCTGCTGAAGAGCACTTCGGCAGAGATGAGGGCAGAGAGGAAACTGCTAGCCTCCGAGCTGTTGGTTTCGCCCACCAGCATCAACATCGAAGGATTGAGCGTGGAACCGAAATTCACGAAGCAATAGGTATCGGCGGCAGCCACACTATATAATATAATGTATAGCAGGGCACGCACTACTAGATACACCTTTCTCGGCAAGATGGCGAGAATGGCGCACACGATGTAGAGATCGACAAAGAGTTCGAGGAACAGGTTGTCGTACAAAGTGCCCTTGGCGGGTGTAGTCACGATAGAACTGATCATGCCCAGTAGATACATGAACACGAAGAAGTTGGCATTCTTGCGGATTGGCGCAGATGCTACGCTAAGACACTTCTTGATGATTTCTTTCCAACTCATTTCTTGTTATTGATGTTGTTTTCTATTTTAATCTTTATAGAAAGTTGTTTTCTATTTTTTATTTCTATAGAAAGTTGTTTTCTATTTCTACTTTTATAGAATGTGATAGTCCCTTGGGCGTTTTTAAAGAGACTGATAGTTTTGGATGGCTAGTTCCTCGATGCTCTTCGGAACCATCCCCTCGATGCTTTCGCCTTTGGCGATGTGCTGGCGTATCTCCGTGCTGCTGATGTTGAGCAGGGGAGTTTCCACGATGGTTACGCCTTGGGGCACTTCGCCGATGTCGCTTCCCTGTCGGGGATAGACCACGATGGGATAGTGGGAGAGGATGTCATCGTGATGATACCACTTGTCGAATGCCGCCCAGTTGTCGCCCCCTATCAGCAGGGTGAACTCGATGTCGGGATATTCCTTGCTCATGGCTTGCAGCGTGTGCCAGGTATAGGATGGTTTGGGCAGATGGAACTCGTAGTCGCAAGCCTTGAGCTGAGGCTCTTCCTCCAGTGCATTTTCCACCATCTCCAGGCGCAAGTGGTCGTCGAGCAAGTCGGTGGCATGCTTCTTGAATGGGTTCATGGGCGAGACCATAAACCATACCTCGTCCAACCCCACCTTCTCGCAAAGGCTCTTAGCCAATGCGATGTGGCCGGTATGGATGGGATTGAAGCTGCCGCCAAAGATTCCTACCTTCTTCATTTAATGTGTAGTGTTTAATGTTTACTTTTGAGGGCTGATGTCTCCAATTCTTATCGAGAACTTATACCTCCAATTTTCATCAGGATCTTATGCCTCCAAGAAGTTCTTGACGAGCTGATATACTTCCTGCTCAGCTTTCTCCAAGTCGTCGTTTACCACCACGTGGTCGAACTGAGGGGCGAAGGTCAGCTCGTAGCTTGCTTTGGCAAGGCGCTGCTCGATGACCTCTGGGGCATCGGTGCCACGACCGTTCAGGCGACGGCGCAACTCCTCTACCGAAGGTGGCTGCACAAAGATGCTCAAGGCACGTTCGCCATAGAACTTCTTGATGTTCACGCCGCCCTTTACATCGACGTCGAATATCACAGACTCACCCTTGGCAAGTTGGTTTTCCACTTGCGACTTCAAGGTGCCGTAGAATCTATCTTGATAAACCTCCTCGTACTCCAGGAACTCGTTGTTCTCAATCTTCGCCTTGAACTCTTCTGGAGTGAGGAAGAAATATTCCACACCATTCTGCTCTGTGCCACGAGGGGCACGAGAGGTACAACTGATAGAGAAAGCCAACTTCAACTCTGGATGTTCCTTCATCAACCAGTTGACGATGGTACTCTTGCCGCTGCCCGATGGGGCACTGAAAATTAACAATCCGTTCTTCATATTACAAAGCATTTAGCACCTGTTCCTTGATTTGCTCCAACTCATCCTTCATCTTCACCACGATGTTCTGCATCTCAGCCTGGTTGCTCTTCGAACCAGTGGTGTTGATTTCGCGTCCCATCTCCTGTGCGATGAAGCCGAGCTTCTTACCTACACCGTGACCTTCCTCGTTCATGGTCTCGCGGAAATACTTCAGGTGGTTGGTCAGGCGCTGCTTCTCCTCGCTGATGTCGAGCTTCTCGATGTAGTAGATGAGCTCTTGCTCCAAGCGGTTCTTGTCGTACTCCACATTAGGAATCTGCTGCAAGCCGCTAACGATGTTCTGCTTGATCTTCTCCACACGGCTCTTCTCGTATGGTTCGATGCTGGCAAGGAGAGCCTGGATGTTATCTACCTTCTCTGTGAATTTCTTCTGAAGGGCTGCTCCCTCCTGCTTGCGGAAGTCGATGAGATGGTTCACAGCCTCGCAAATTGCATTTTTTGCGACCTCCCACTCCTCGTCGGTCAGTTCTTCCACGTCAGTCTTCGTTGTAACATCAGGAAGACGCAACAAGGTGCTGTACCAGTCGGTTGGCTCAGGAATACCCGTTTCGGCGGATATTTGCTTGATTTGTTGGTAATAATTCTGTACAAGCTCCATGTTGATAGGGGTTGCATCTGTAGTAGCGTCCTTCTCAACCCAGATAGCGAAGTCTATCTTGCCTCTTTCCAGAGACTTAGCGATATACTGACGCACTTCCATCTCCTTCTCTCTGTAGAGCGGAGCAATACGTGTAGAGAGGTCTAGATTCTTGCTATTTAATGACTTTATCTCTACATTAATCTTCTTTGTTTTGTAGGCTGCGGTAGCTTTTCCGAAGCCTGTCATTGACTGTATCATATAATCTTTCACGTTAAATTTCTGCAAAAGTACAAAAAAATGCGAGAAAATCATTATATTTGCACCTTATTTAAGAATATATTTTTAAATTATGTCGTGTATATTGAATATTGAGACGAGCACGGACGTGTGCTCAGTGGCAATTAGTGATAGTGGACAGGTGATTTTCAACAAGGAAGATCACAGCGGTCCTAACCATGCAGTGAAGTTGGGTGTGTTTGTAGATGAGGCGCTAAGTTTCCTCGATGCGCACGGTCTTCCATTGGAGGCTGTGGCTGTAAGTTGCGGTCCTGGTTCCTATACCGGATTGCGCATCGGCGTGAGCATGGCGAAAGGCATCTGCTATGGCCGTGGCGTGAAGCTCATCGCCGTTCCTACCCTCGAACTGATGGCAGTGCCTGTATTGCTAGGCGAACATCCTGAGGAGGAAGATGCCCTCATCGTACCTATGCTCGACGCCCGCCGCATGGAGGTTTATGCCGAAGTGCTCGACCGCGCCCTGAAGGTGGTTCGCCCTATCCAGGCAGACATCGTGGATGCTGATACTTACAAGGAGTATCTCGACAAGGGGGCTGTCTATTTCTTCGGAAATGGTGCTGCCAAATGTATGGAGACCATCAATCACCCTAACGCTCACCTCGTGGAAGGCATCGAGCCGCTTGCCAAGAATATGGCTCCACTCGCCGAGAAGCGTTTCGCAGAGGGTAAGTTTGAGGACGTGGCTTACTTCGTGCCATTCTATTTGAAGGACTTTGTGGCAAAGATGCCAAAGAAGCTCATCTAAAGCCTCAGGTTTCGAGGGAAAACTCCTCTTAATGATTATCAAACCCAGTAATAACAAATATGAATAAATTAGGATTAGACTATAATACGCAACGAGAGAAGCTCGCCCTGCCGGAATATGGACGTGAGATTCAGCAGATGGTGGATTACTGTGTGAAGCTGGAAGACCGCAAGGAACGCCAGCACTGCGCCGAGACCATCATTACCATCATGGACCGCATGTTCCCGGAGAACAGAAGCGTGGAGAACCATGAGCGTAAGCTTTGGGATCATCTTGCCATCATGAGTGGATTCCAGCTCGACATCGACTATCCTTTCGACATCCAGGATGCCGTGAAAATAGCCAAGCGACCTGAACCCATGGACTATCCGATGCAGCGCATCCCCGTTCGCCACTATGGTGCCATGCTTTTCGAAATCTTCGACAGGCTGAAGCACATGGGACCGGGAAAGGAGCGTGACGAATTGGTGAAGTTGACTGCCAACCAGATGCATCGTAACCTGATACAGTGGAGTCATGGCTCCAGCGACGAGCAAAAGGTGGCTTCCGACTTGGCTCGATTCACCGATGGCAAGATACAGCTTGACCTAGACCATTTCGAGTTCGAGAAAATAAAGGAAGGACCAGTTCGCAACAATGCTGGCAATAATAACAAGAAGAAAAAGTAATCACCTTAATTATATATCGTTATAATTATAGAAGTAACATTATTATAGAAGTAAGAGAAGCTTATGGAGTCTTTCATCATAGAGGGCGGACATCCGCTCAAGGGTACCATCACACCCCAAGGAGCCAAGAACGAGGCTTTGGAGGTGATTTGTACCACCATCCTTACCGATGAGCCTGTGCGCATCACCAATGTGCCAGACATTCTGGACGTGAACAACCTCATCAAGTTGCTCCAGGAGATTGGCGTAAAGGTAACGAAGAACAGCCGCCACGACTATACTTTCCAGAGCGATGAGCTGAATCTGGATTATCTGGATAGCCTGGAATTTGTGAAGAAGTGCTCTTCGCTTCGAGGCAGTGTGCTGATGTTTGGTCCGTTGCTCGGCAGATTCGGAAAGGCTACCATCGCCAAGCCTGGTGGCGACAAGATTGGTCGTCGCCGCCTGGACACCCACTTCCTGGGATTCAAGTACCTGGGCGCGACCTTCGTGCACGATGAGGAGCGCAACGTCTATCAGATACAAGCCAAGAAGTTGAAGGGTTGCTATATGCTCCTCGATGAGGCTTCGGTTACGGGTACGGCAAACATCATCATGGCTTCGGTGCTCGCCAAGGGCACCACCACCATCTATAATGCGGCTTGTGAGCCTTATATCCAGCAGCTCTGCCACCTGCTCAACGCCATGGGCGCCCAGATTAGCGGCATCGCCAGCAACCTGCTCACCATCGTGGGTGTGGAGAAACTGCATGGCGCCGAGCATCGCATCTTGCCAGATATGATAGAGGTCGGCTCTTTCATCGGTATGGCTGCCATGTGTGGCGCAGGTGTCCGCATCAAGGATGTATCGGTGAGAGACCTGGGCATCATTCCTGATTCCTTCCGCCGTCTGGGCGTGAAAATCAAGGTGGAGGGCGACGACCTCGTCATTCCTGAGCAGAAGCATTATGTCATCGACTCCTTTATCGACGGAACCATCATGACGCTTGCCGATGCCCCATGGCCAGGACTTACGCCAGACCTCCTGTCTGTGCTCCTCGTGGTAGCTACCCAGGCGCGTGGCAGTGTGCTCTTCCATCAGAAGATGTTCGAGAGCCGCCTGTTCTTTGTGGATAAACTGATCGACATGGGAGCGCAGATTATTCTTTGCGACCCACACCGTGCCGTGGTGGTGGGACATGACCACAAGATTAAACTTCGTGCGGGCAGAATGACTAGCCCGGATATTCGTGCGGGCATCGCCTTGCTTATCGCAGCCATGAGTGCCAATGGCACCAGCCGCATCGCCAATATCGCCCAGATAGACCGTGGCTACGAGGACATCGAGCATCGTCTCAATGCCCTGGGAGCTAAGATTACTCGTGTCAGCGATTAAGTGAAGAGTGAAGAACGAAGAGTGAAGAATTCAATGGCTTTACGAATGATAAAATCCTTTTTCAATGATTAGACGCGACGAAGTATATAAGATAGGTAAGTTGGGCAAACCTCATGGCGTGAAGGGCGAGATAACCTTTGCCATCACCGACGATGTGTTCGACCGTGTGGATGCCGAGTACTTGGTGCTCGACATCGACGGCATCCTCGTACCTTTTTATCTGGAGGAATATCGGTTTAAGAACGATGATAATGTGCTCGTGAAGTTCGAGGACATCGACACCCAGGAGCAAGCCCGCAACTATACGGGCTGCGAGGTCTATTTCCCTCGCCATCTCTCGGATAGCGATGGTGAGAATATGACTTGGGCAGAAATCATCGGCTTCAGCTTGGTGGACTCTGTGAGCGGAAAAGTGGTGGGAACGCTCGACCGTGTAGATGATTCCACCCTCAACCTGCTTTTCGAGGTGACAACCCCAGATGGCGACGACCTGTTGGTGCCTGCCAGCAATGACCTCATCGAAGAGGTGAGCGCAGAGAAGAAAGAAATCAGAATGGCAATCCCTGAGGGGTTGCTCGACTTGTAAGTCAAGATGGGGAATTGTCAATTCCCTAAAACAGAATGAAGAGTGAAGAATTTTAATAGTTCAATTTTCAAAGTAAATGAAGAAACAACAGATATGTATTCTCGGTAGTACGGGAAGTATTGGCACTCAGGCACTCGATGTCATCAAGCAGCACAGCGACCTTTACGAGGTGTACTGTCTCACCGCCAACAACCGAGTGAAGGAGCTTGCCGAGCAAGCTCATCAGTTCCATCCTGCCGCCGTGGTCATCGCCAATGAAGCGCATTACCAGGAGTTGCAGGATTTGCTAAGCGATGAGCCTGACATCAAGGTGTATGCCGGAGCGCAAGCCCTTTGCGACATCGTGGAGGCAGAGCCTATCGACATGGTTCTTGCCTCGATGGTGGGATTCTCAGGCTTGGAGCCTACCATCCACGCCATCAAGGCTCGCAAGAAGATTTGCCTCGCCAACAAGGAAACCTTGGTGGTGGCGGGAGAACTGATTTGCAACCTTGCCCAGGAATATCACGTGCCTATCCTGCCTGTGGATAGCGAGCACAGCGCCATCTTCCAGAGCTTGGTGGGCGAGGGAGACAACGAGGTGGAGAAAATTCTCCTAACTTGCTCGGGCGGTCCTTTCCGCAACTTTACCCATGAGCAATTGGAGAAGGTGACGGCAGCCGATGCCCTCAAGCATCCTACCTGGGATATGGGAGCTAAGATTACCATCGACTCGGCTTCGCTGATGAACAAGGGATTCGAGGTGACCGAGGCCAAGTGGCTCTTTGGTGTTCCTGCCGACAAGATAGAGGTGCTTATCCATCCTCAGAGCATTGTTCACAGTGCCGTACAGTTTGTTGATGGTGCGGTGAAGGCTCAGTTGGGTGTGCCAGATATGCGTCTGCCTATCCAGTATGCCTTCTCTTTCCCGAAGCGCTTGCATCTGAACGGCGACCGTCTCGATCTCTTCAAGGCACAAGACCTGCAGTTCTTTGAGCCAGATTACAAGAAGTTCAAATGTCTTCAGTTGGCTTTCGACGCCATCAAGAAGGGAGGCAATATGTCTTGCATCGTGAATGCTGCCAATGAAATCGTGAATGCGGGTTTCCGCAAGGGAGAATGTGGCTTCCTTCAGATGGCAGACATCATCGAAGAGACTATGGCAAAGGCTACTTTTGATGGCAATCCAAATCTCGATGTCTATCTCCAGACCGATGCCGAGGCTCGTCGCATCGCCACTGAGTTGATGAACAAATGATAAAGTATAAATAATAATTAGTAAATGGAATTGCGAGAAGAGCTCATCATCAGGTTCTATTCTCAATGTTCAAAGTTCAAAGTAAATAAATGGAAGTATTTTTGATCAAAGCGTTGCAGCTGATGCTGTCGCTTTCCATCTTGGTGCTGCTCCATGAGGGCGGACACTTTTTCTTCTCCAAGCTCTTTGGCGTAAGAGTGGAAAAGTTCTATTTGTTCTTCGACCCATGGTTCCATCTCTTTGAGTTCAAGCCAAAGAACTCGGATACCACTTACGGATTGGGATGGTTGCCATTGGGCGGATATTGCAAGATTTCGGGTATGATAGACGAGAGTTTCGATACCGAACAGATGAAACAACCAGAGCAACCATACGAGTTCCGCAGCAAGCCAGCTTGGCAGCGATTGCTCATCATGATTGGCGGCGTGCTGGTTAATTTCGTGTTGGCTCTATTCATCTATTCTATGATTCTCTTCCATTGGGGCGATGATTATGTCGCTACCAAGGATATGGCCCAGGGAATGAAGTTCAATACCGAGGCGAAGGCATTGGGTTTCCATGACCACGACATCTTGGTGGGTACGGACAAGGGTAAGTTTAAGACTTTCGATGGCGATATGTATCGCGACCTTTCTACCGCTACCCGTGTGGATATTATCCGTGGCGGCAAGCCGATGAGTCTCAATCTGCCGGGCGACCTGGATATGCTGAGCATGATAAAGGACAGTCCTCGCTTCGTGGAAATGTATATCCCGCTCCAGATAGATAGTGTGATGCAGGATTCACCAGCCAGCAAGTTGGGCTTGGCGAAGGGTGACAAGATTCTTGCCGTGAATGGCAACAAGGTGGAATCGTTTAATGATTTCCAGTTGGAATTGGGACGTGTGAGCGATGTTCTTGCCTCTGCCTCTTCTCACCAAGACAGTGTGAAGGCTTTGACTGCCAATGTGGAATACCGCAAGGCATCGGGCGATACGATTAAGAGCAAGGTTCTGCTGCAATCTACTGACGAAGGCGTAAAGTTTGGCTTCTACAACCATCCTGTGATGCTCGATTACAAGGTAACCCATATCAGCTATGGCTTCTTCGAGAGCTTCCCTGCTGGCATCAAGTATGGATGGAATGTCTTGGCGGGCTATGTTGGCGACATGAAGTATGTCTTCACCAAGGAAGGTGCCAAGAGCCTGGGTGGTTTCGGTGCTTTGGGCAGTCTCTTCCCATCTATGTGGGATTGGCACGCATTCTGGTTGATGACAGCTTTCTTGAGCATCATCCTTGCCTTTATGAACATTCTTCCTATTCCTGCATTGGACGGTGGTCACGTGTTCTTCCTCCTCTATGAGATCATCACTGGTCGCAAGCCAGGCGATAAGTTTATGGAGCGAGCAGAGTATGTAGGTTTCGGCATCCTGCTCATTTTGCTGGTTGTCGCCAATCTGAACGACGTATTGAGATTCTTCGGCATTATGTAATGCCGAAGAAATCAATGAACCTTAATATTGAAACAGGCAGAAAGAAACCTAAAATATATTTAGAGCGGTATATATAATAAAGTATATATAAAAAGAAAAGAGATAAGCGTATATAAAAGAGAAAAGAGATAAGCGCCATTGTGGAGCTTATCTCTTTCTTTATTATATGCTAAATTTAACTAGTAATTGCTTTCAATTGCTTCTAAGGCTGATTACTTTTCTTATTGACAGCTTTTCTCTTATTGACAGCTTTTCTCTTATTGACAGCTTTTCATCAAGCATGTTAATGATTAAGAGTAGCGGATAATCTGACCAGGAGCCAACTTCTTATCCTTCTTGTAACCATTGAGACGGCAAATCTGTTCTACGCTAACACCACGCTTCTCTGCAATGCTCGTTAGTGTTTCGCCAGCCTTAACCTTGTGGTAAAGCTTTTCGCCCGATGGTGAAGCAGAATATCTGCCAACCTCGCCGCCATTCACCAATTCCTTGGTGTAACCGCCGTTGCCAATCTTGCCACGAGCGGCATTTGCCTCGGCATACTCGTTCTCGTAGGTGTCACGATTGAAGTAGTAGAAGTCGCCTGTGACATCCTGGTTGCGGAAATCGAAGAACAATGCAGGGTTCAGAGCCACTCCGCAGAGACGAGTCTCAAAGTGGAGGTGAGAACCTGTGCTTCGACCAGTGTTGCCACCCAATCCTATCACTTCGCCAGCTTTCACTTCCTGGTTCTCGGAAACGAGCTGGGCGGAAAGGTGACCATAGATGGTCTCCAAGCCATTGTTGTGGCGGATTACCACATACTTACCATAACCACCAGCGTCATATCTTACGATGCGAACTTTGCCTGCAAAGGCTGCGTGGATTGAGTCGCCAATATAAACCTTGATGTCCATACCTTTATGTTGGCGGCCAAAGCTAGCACGGTAACCGAAGTTACTTGTGACAACACGACTAGGAGTTGGCATGCAGAAATGACGGAGGTCGATACGCAAGTGCTCTGGTAATGCAGTTGCCTTGTGAGCGTACTTGTTCGAGAAATCCTCGTATAATTCTGCGGAAGGGTTTTCTCGATCTTCCATCAATCGGTAATGCGATACAGCAAGTGTATCCAATGATTTCATTCGGTGGTCAACTGGCGCTTGTCTTGCTAACAAGTCCTGACCACAAGCGGGTACGGTTGTTAACGCCAACAATGCCACGACCGAAATCGTCTTTATTTTCTTTTTAAAACTCATACTTTTTATCTCATTTTCTTCTTTAGGTTCGAAATTCATTTGTGTCAATAAGCGCAGAATTATAAGAGCAATTCTGCAAAAACCACTAAGACAAGTGCCTTAATCTGCGATTTTGTTATATAGACGTTGCAAATATAACAAAAATATTCCAAATATCCAAGGCTGTTAACGCCAACTGCCCAATATTTAACGCAGTTGTCTTGATTTTAACGTTTCTTATGAGATAAATTCTATATAATTGACAATTAGCGACTTTGTAGTTTCCTTAGCAACGCCACTGCGGGAGAGTGGCCCATAAATATATACTTTTTGACTTCCGGACTGGTAAAACGAAGGCATCCTTGGTAAGCTCTGTAGAGGTCGGAAAGGTTGATGGTGAATTCCTTGCCCGACGATTCTCTGGTGCCTATCAGCATTTTTGCCGTTAGGCGAAAATCTACATATCTGATGCCTGTGGCACTCTCTATCTCGTGGATGCCTGCCAGTTGGTTTCGCATTTCTTCCATCGTGAGGTCGGGGCGAGGCTCCCGTATGGCAGGTTTGCGTCTTCTATCTATCTTTTCCATTTATCTTATCATAACATTTTTGTTTTCAGATTCTATTTCAAACTCCCACTTTCAAGCAATCTTTGACTTCTACTTTCAAGCAATCTTTGACTTCTACTTTCAAGTTAGCTAATTGCCGCCCAGTTGATATTCGTCTTTTTAAGTTCCCTGAGCCGATTCCAAAGGATAGCGTTCTGCGGCTTCTCACATTGTGGGTCGTTGTCGATGATAGACTGTGCTTCTGTGCGTGCCAGTTGTACGAGCTGTCCATCTCTTGCGATATTGGCTATTTTCAGGTCAAATGCCATTCCGCTCTGCTGCGTTCCCTCTAAGTCGCCAGGACCACGAAGCTTGAGGTCGGCCTCTGCTATTTGGAATCCATCGTTTGTATCACACATAATGTCAATGCGTTTGCGAGTGTCTTCCGAGAGTTTATAGGAAGTAACGAGGATGCAGTAGCTTTGGTCGCAGCCTCGTCCTACTCTTCCTCTGAGCTGATGAAGCTGTGAAAGTCCGAATCGCTGTGCGTCGAGGATAACCATCACAGAGGCGTTGGGCACATTCACACCAACTTCTATTACGGTGGTGGCAACAAGTATTTGGGTTTCTCCCTTTACGAAGTGCTCCATCTCCTCTTCTTTTTCGGCAGATTTCATTTTACCGTGTATCTTGCTGAGGCGGAACTCGGGAAAAGCTTGCTTCAGCGTTTCGTAACCTTCCTCTAAGTTCTTGAGGTCCATCTTCTCGCTCTCCTTGATGAGTGGGAACACAATATACACCTGTCGCCCCAGGTTGATTTGGCGGCGGATGCTCTGATAGAGGCTTGTCAACTGGTTGTCGAACTTATGCAATGTCTGGATAGGCTTTCTGCCAGGAGGCAATTCGTCGATGACACTTACGTCTAGGTCTCCATAGATAGTCATAGCCAAGGTGCGAGGGATAGGAGTGGCTGTCATCACCAGAATATGTGGCGGATTTTCGCTCTTCGCCCAAAGCTTGGCGCGTTGGGCTACGCCGAAACGGTGCTGCTCGTCGATGACGGCGATACCTAGGCGGTGAAAAACCACGGGGTCTTCGATGACGGCGTGTGTTCCCACCAATATTTGGATGTCGCCTGTAGCTAGTCCGTCGAGTATTTCTTTGCGCTTCTTGCCTTTCACGATGCCCGTAAGGAGTTCCACCCGGATGTCCATTCCCTTCAGAAAGTCGCGGATGGTCTGCAAGTGTTGTTCGGCAAGGATTTCGGTAGGAGCCATGAGGCACGCCTGAAAGCCATTGTCTAGGGCGATGAGCATGGTCATAAGGGCTACGAGCGTCTTGCCCGAGCCTACGTCGCCTTGGAGGAGCCTGTTCATCTGCTTGCCGCTGCACATGTCGTTGCGAATCTCGTGCATCACTCGCTTTTGTGCTCCTGTTAGTTCGAAAGGCAAGTTGTGGGTGTAAAAGCCATTGAAGATGTCGCCGATGCGATTGAATACGTATCCCCGATATTTGCGGCGCTGGTCGCTCGCGTACCTTAATATATTAAGTTGTACGTAGAAGAGCTCCTCAAACTTGAGGCGCACCTGTGCCTTCTGTATTTCCTGGTGGGAGTGTGGATAATGAATCATGCGGAAGGCTGCATCACGAGATACCAGATGCAGACGATTGACGATGAAATCGGGTAGAGTCTCTGGCAGGGGAGGTAGGATGCTGACCAATTGCTTGGTTATCCTCTCGATGCTTCTTGAGGTATAGCCACGTTTTTTCATATTCTCGGTCAGACCGTAGAATGGTTGCATTCCCATCTCCGAGAGTTGCAGTTTGCTGGAGTCGTCGATGTCGGGATGGGTAAACTGAAATCTTCCTCCAAATACAGATGGTTTGCCGAAGACCACATATTCCACGCCCACCTTGAACATTTTGTAGATGTATTGTGTGCCTCGAAACCATACCAGGTCTGCCACTCCGTAGCCATCGGAGAAATGCGCCACCAGCACATTGTTCTTTTTGCCCGTGTCTTTCTCCTCATAGCTCAGAATCTTTCCCTTGATTTGTACGTAAGGCATGTCGGGAGTCAGTTCGCTGATGTGGAATATCTTGGAGCGATCTACATATTTATATGGGTAGTATTCCAGCAAGTCACCGTAAGAGTGGATACCGAGTTCTTTGCTCAGTATCTCTGCAGTCTTGGGTCCTATGTGGGGTAGGAACTTGATGTCTTGGTCTAGAATACTACTCATTTTATTTTACGTGAAAAGTAAAGGACGAAGAGAGAAGAAACCTCTTGTCCTTTGGTGTTTTATTCTGCTAATAATGCTTCGGCTACTTTGATGTCGAATGGGGTGGTAATCTTGATGTTCTCTCGATTTCCATCCACCATCGCCACTTGGCAACCCAGGCTTTCCACTACGCTGGCGTCGTCGGTAAATTGCTCCTTATACTCTTGGTTGAAGGCTTGTTTGGCCAAGCCGATGTCGAAGGTCTGGGGAGTCTGTACCACACGATAGTCGCTGCGCAATACGTTCTTGCCGCCACCGTGCTGGTCGATGTAGCGCAGGGTGTCGGTCACGGCATATACCGGGATGGCTGCGTATTCCTCGCGAGCCGTCTCGTAGCATTCGCCTATGACCTCGGTACTTACGAATGGGCGAACGCCATCGTGAATGCCCACCACGCCGTCTTCATCGTCGGGGATGAGTGCCAATCCATTCTTGGAGGATTGGAAACGGGTATCGCCACCATTGGCTATCTGGTGCTTGATGTCGAAGTGATGCTCCTTGCAGAGCTGGTGCCAGTATTCCTGTTGGCTCTCGGGCAAAACCAAGATGATGTTCAACTCTGGGTCGTATTCGTGAAAACGCTCGATGGTGCGCATCAAGATAGGCTTGCCAGCCACTGGCAAGAATTGCTTGGGAATCTCGCTTCCCATACGGAGGCCCTTGCCTCCAGCTACTATGATTACGTAATCCATATATAATTTAGGAGTAAAAGAAGTTAAGGAGTTAAAGGAGTTAAGACAAATGTGTAAGTCTAGTCGGGGAGTGTAGGGGGTAAATGAGTGTTGTCTTAACTCCTTAACTCCCTTTAACTCCTTAACTCCCAAATATAATTAATGTTGTATCAGGTGAGCGTATTGCATACCTTTCTGGAGCTGTGCTACCTTCTCGTCGCCCACGAAGTAGCTCAATATCTTGTAGGCGTAAGGGAGGGTTGCGGCAGGACCTTCGCCTGTAATCACGTTGCCATCCTCCTGGAAAAGCTCGCCCGTGTATTCGGTGTTGGCACCGAAGTAACGCTCGAAGCCAGGGGAGCAAGTCGCCTTCTTGCCTTCCAAGATGCCTGTGCTAGCCAATACCATAGGGGCTGCGCAGATGGCACCCACACGCTTGCCCGCCTTGTGCTGGGCAATGAGAGCTTGGCGCACACCCTCGTGCTCATTGAGATTGGTGCTGCCTGGCAGACCGCCTGGGAGCAAGAGCATATCTACATCCTCGAAGCTCTGGATGTCCTCAAATTTGAGGTCTGCCTTAACGGTGATTCCGTGGGAGGTCTCTACCCATTCGCTGCCCGTGATGCTCACGGTCTTGATATCCACACCACCTCTACGGAGGATGTCAACTGGAGCCAAGCCTTCGATTTCCTCGAAGCCATTGGCAAGAAATTCATATACTTTTGCCATAATTTATTTGTTTTTTGTCGTATAATTCGATTAATATTCGTATTTTTGCATTCGTGAAGGAAGAGTTATCAGAAGAATTATCTTTCTTCATTTGCAAAAGTAAGAATAATAATTGAAATAACAAAATAAATGGCACAACAACATTTAAAATTCGCTATATTTGGCAATGAATACCAAGCCAAGAAGAGTGCTTCCATCATGAGCATTCTCTCTTATCTAGAGAAAAAGGGGGCTGAGGTCTATATCGAAAGCCTCTTTTATGATTTCCTCACCAAGGTGGAACATCTGGAGGTGAAGGCCGCAGGGGTATTCGAAGACTATAACTTCGATGTGGATTACGTTATCTCCATGGGAGGAGACGGAACCTTCCTAAAGGCTGCCAACCGAGTAGGGGCGAAAGGCACCCCAATTATTGGGGTGAACATGGGCAGGTTGGGTTTCCTCGCCGACGTGCTTCCTAGCGAGATAGAGACGGCACTTGACAGTCTTTATGCGGGGGAATGCCGAATCGAGGACCACGCCGTGATACAGGTGCAGGCCGAGGGCGGCATCTTGGCAGGTTATCCTTTCGCCTTGAACGACATCGCCGTGTTGAAGCGTGATGATGCCTCGATGATTTCTATCCGCACGCAGGTGGATGGAGAGTTTCTAGTTACTTATCAGGCTGATGGTCTCATCGTCACCACGCCTACAGGCTCTACGGCTTACAATCTGTCGAATGGCGGACCTATCATTATTCCTCAAAGTGGCAGTCTGTGTCTCACGCCGGTAGCGCCCCATAGCTTGAACATTCGCCCCATCGTTATCAATGATACGGCAGAGATTACTCTAGATGTGGAGAGTCGCAGTCATAACTATCTCGTCGCCATCGACGGTAGAAGTGAGCGTATGACGGAGCAGACTCGCCTTGTCATCCGAAAGGCTCCGCATACCATCAAGATTGTGAAACAGCGCAACCAGCGATATTTCTCGACTTTGAGAGAGAAACTGATGTGGGGTGCCGACCAAAGACAAAGATAAAAGGCAAACAGAGATAAAAGGTAAGAAAGTAAAAAATACAAAGATTACATAACGCCAAAAGCCTTTCCGCTACGACGGAAAGGCTTTTGTGCGTTCTATTCTATTTTATTTCGTTTCTATTTGATAACCATCTTTTTGCCTTGGTGGATGTAGATGCCAGCTTGGCTAGGCTTCTGCATCATCTTCATACCGCTGAGGGTGTACCATGCGTTGTCGTTGCTGCTGGTTGGCTTCTCGACGATAGAGCTGTTGGCGATGCCTGTGGAAGGCATGTCGGCTGTCACATTCTTTATCTTGTAGTGACCTGCGCCATCTTTCTCGTTCTGAATCTCCAGGTAAGTGTCTTTGGTTACATCCACGTAATCCACGGTCTGAGGAGAGCCGTTGCCTGTGCTGAATACGAATGATACTGCATAGTCCTTGCTCTTGATGTCATAAGTCTGGTAGTACCACTTCTTACCATTGATTTCCTTGCATTGAGTCATCTTGTCGCCAGGCCATGCTCCCTTGGTGGTCAAGTTCTCGCTAGGAGACTCGCACCATGCCCAGAAGTTGAGGTAGCTGTTGTCGAACTCTGCTACGTTGTCTGCGTTGGCATATACCGTTATTTTATAAGGTTCGAAAGCCGCAGGCTCTGTCACTTTGTAAGTGCGGGTAAGGATTCCGCTCACTGCACCATTTACCAACAAACCTACTTTCAGCGTGGTCTCGCCGAAAGGAATCTCTATCTCTTCGCCGCTCTTCGCCTTCTTGCTCTTTGCGGTAGGTTCTGTGCCATCGGTGGTATATACCAATTGTGCTTCGGCATTGTTGCTTACGGCTATAAGCTTTGCCTTCTGTGCTTCCTCGTAGTCGCCCGAAGGAAGATCTATCCAAGCTAAATTCGCTTTCTTAGGCATGAAGTAACGGTAGTGGTAGCCTTTGAGAATCTCGGTGTAAGTATCTGATGCTGCAAACTTCTCGGCGTTAGGGCCTACGATGGCGATGAGCGAAGTCTTGTCGCTTGTGGTCATGATGCCGTTGTATCCCTTTCCTTGGTAAGCATTGAATGTGGTGTTGCTGGTGTTGGTGATACCTGCTAGTTGACGAGCATTGATCATCATCTTAATGTCTTTCTTACAGTCTATCCAGTGCTTGTAGAATACGCAAGGGGTGCCGCAGGAAGCCAAGATGTAGGCGTTGGCAGCGAGGGTGTCCTTCTTGATAGGGTCTTGTGGCTCGCTAGATGAGCGGTATTCCGTATCGTGGTTTTCCACGAAGGTTACGGCATACTGCTGGTAGGCTTTGTCGTTGACCAATCCGTCGGTCTTCACTGTGGTCCAGTCGTTTTTGATGGCATCGCGTACCACGTAGCGGATAGGGAAGTCGAAGGCAGCGCTTGTAATCTTTTCATCCACCTTGGTAGCATTCAGCCAATTCTTGATCACGTTTACGTTGCCGTCCCAATATTCTCCAACAGAGTATGTTGGCTTGCTTGCTGTGTTGTAAATACCGGTATATTTTCCGCTGTAGCCTTTCACCATGTCGTAACGGAATCCCGAATAACCGAAGTCGTTGAGGAGCATATCCAGGTAAGCCTTCACGATGGTCTGTACGTTCTCGCTGGAGTGGTCGAGGTCTCGCATACCGCCCCAGTCTTCGCCAGTGTCGGGTATGCTGCTCAGTTTCACACCGTTTTGGTCTGCCCATTCCTTAGTCTTTCCGCCATCGTCGTTCGAGCAGATGTCGGTGGATTTCATCTCGTAGGTCTTGTCCTTGTAGATCTCCACAGGGAAGTCGGTCCACGAAGTCAAGGTCTTGCGATGGTTGATGACCACGTCGGCGATGGTTCCGATGCCGTTGGTCTTGAATGTCTTGATGAGGCTGCGTAGTTCTGCCTCGTTTCCGAAGGAACTATCGTAGTTGCTAAACCAGTAGAGGTCATCGTATCCCATGGATTTTCCGCCACAGGAGGCACTTTGTGGAATCCAGACGAGATTGAAATATTGTCCCAGTTCCGGAGCCTGCGCTTCGAGATTGGTCCATTTGGAGTCGCGGAAAGAATCCCAGTAGAATCCCTGCAGCATCACGCCACTGTAGTTGGCAGGCCAACCTTGTGCGAACATATTCATAGTTGCCAGGAGGGCAACGAGTGTCAAGTAAATCTTCTTCATATTTCAGGATTAAGTTGTTTCTAAATTGTTATTGTTTATTCAGGATGCAAAGTTACGATTAAATCCCATATATGGTTGTAGAATTGACCTAAATCATGCAAATGAGTTGTGCAATCGTTTGCATTTCTTTAAAAAGAAAGCAGTTTGTAAAAAGAAGGTAGTTATCGAAAAGAAAGCAGTTACATCGGGTAAGGATGTAACTGCTTGTATGTTATTTGTTGATAGCAATTTTTTTGTGGTTGTTGATATAGATGCCCGCTTTGGCTGGTTTCTCTATCTTCTTTCCATCTAATGTGTACCAACTGTCATTTTTGTTAGTTTGATTGCTGGCAGCGATAGGATGGATGCCAGTGTCCTCGCCTACGAAATTCTTCAGCTCGTAGAGGGCTGATGTCGCCTTTCCTGTATTACTGTCGAAGAGCGGAGCGTTGTACCATCCGCTGAGTTTGGTTCCCTTGGCGTTGTATTCCATCCACCACCAAAAGAGACCGTTCACGTTTTTGTGCTTGTTGAGCATCGAGATGACATCTGCGGTGATGGCTTTCTGCCCAGCATCGGAATATTTATACTTAGATGTATAATCATAAGTAGTTCCACCTACTTCCCAAGCGTATGGGTATCCGAATTCTACCACCATGATTTTCTTGTCGGCGTAGTTTTTTTCCAGGAGATTGATGGCTCCTTCCAGTTCTGAGATGGCACCATGGAAATAAGGATAGTAACTCAGTCCGATGATATCGTAGTCGATGCTGGCTTCCTTCATCTTTTGATAGAAGTTGCTGAGGGCTGCATAATCCTTATTGTCGGTTTGCTGTGTTACAGAAGTGCGCTCGGTATGGATGATGACTTTAGCTTCTGGGCATTCCTCACGACAAGCTTTGATGGCGTTCTTTAGAAAATTGGTGAATCGAGTCCAGTTGGCATCTGGCGATGAAGGCCAGCATCGGTTTATGTCTTTGCCGTCAGTGGCGGCTCTCGTTCCCCAAAGCATACCATAGCTAATCTCGTTGCCCGTCTGAATCATATCGGGTTCGGCTCCTACGGCTTTCATCTGCTGGAGTACATCCTTGGTGTAGTCGTAGAGCTTTTGCTGCAAGTCGGCATCCGACAATGATGCCCAAGCGGCAGGAGTCCATTGTTTGGCAGGGTCTGCCCAAGTGTCGCTGTAGTGGAAGTCGAGCATCAGTTTGAATCCAGCATCCTTGATACGCTTGCCGAGTTTTTTTACATATTCCAAGTCTTGGCACACGTTTTCGTCTTTATCCTCTCCCGTGTTCTTGCTGGGATCTACGAAGAGGCGAAGGCGCATGGCGTTCATGCCTTGTGCTTTGAAGAAGGTGAGGGGAGCATCGATGCTTTTGCCGTCCTTGTCGTAATATTGTGCGCCAGCTTGCTCATACTTTGGGAGCAGCGAGATGTCGCCACCCACATATTTTTGTGCTGAGGCTGTGAGGGAGCAAATGCCCAGGAGGGCGATGAGTAGAGTTTGTTTCATATTCTCTAGGTTTATTGTTTTATTTAAATTTGTCTGCAAATGTACAATATTTCCGCGAAAATCCCAAACAATTGGACTGAATATTATTAAAAATAATGAAAACATTTGGTAGTCTCGGAATTTATTGCGTAATTTGCGTTGCGTAAAAAGCGCAATGGCTATTATAAAATAAATAGAACAATTAAAATGGCAAAGCTGAATAATCCTTTTGTGGTATATGGTTATAAAGGTGCTGAGTACTTTTGTGATCGTGAGAAAGAGACCGAGAAGATGATTTCCACGCTTCATAATGAGCGTAATGTCACCCTTGTCGCTCCTCGTCGTATGGGTAAGACAGGGTTGATACATCATGTCTTTCATCAGATGGAAGATAGATATGAAGAGGTAAAATGTTTTTATCTCGACATTTTCGCCACGAAAAATCTAGAGCAGATGGTTCAACTGATGGCTTCGGAAATCATAGGAAAGTTGGATACAGTTTCGCAATCGGCTTTGCGCAAAGTGCAGGAATTTTTCAGTAGTTGGCGACCTACCTTGACGATAGATGAATTGACGGGGATTCCTTCATTCTCCTTGGACTTAAAGCCAAACGAAGGAAAGGAGAGTCTCAAGCGAATTTTTGAGTATCTGAAGCAGTCGGATAAGCGATGCTATGTTGCCATCGACGAGTTTCAGCAGATATTGAATTATCCCGAGGAAGGGGTAGAGGCATTGATTCGCTCTTACATTCAATTCTTGCCGAATGTCTATTTTGTTTTTTCGGGCAGTCAGCAGCACATGATGCAGGAAATGTTCCTTTCGGCAAACCGTCCTTTTTTCCAAAGTTCGTTGGTGATGTCATTATCTTGTATTGCCGAAAAGAAGTATTTGGAGTTTGCCAACCACTTGTTGTCTTCGCAGGGGCGAGAAGTGGATGCTGATACATTTTCTTATATTTGTCAGCAGTCGGATAGCGTAACTTGGTATGTGCAAGCGATACTTCACGGCATCTATGAGCATAGTTCTGAAACGATTGATAAGAACTTGGTGGATGATGTGGTGCAAGAGTTGATAGAGGAGCAAGCTATGTCTTATCAGAACTATTGTGCTTGGCTCACGGAGAACCAGCAGGTCTTGTTATTGGCTATCGCTAGGGAACGTCTCGTTGCATCACCCTTGAGCCAGCAGTTTATTCGCACACATAATTTGCCTGCTACGAGCAGTGTGAAGACCGCCTTGAAAGCATTGGTGGATAAGCAGCTTGTGGGCAAGACTCCGCATGGCTATCTAGTAAATGACCGTTTCTTTGCGAAGTGGCTGGTTAGTGGGGAAAGATAATTGCGCTGCCAAAGGCTGCGCGATTACTTGAAATTTTTCAAATGCCTTTATGGTAGCATGAGAAAACTTTTAATTTTCTAGGTGGTTATAAATTTTGATTAGTTTGTTCTTCTCCTTTCACAAAAAATATAACGACTTTATATTCATCGACTTAGGTGTGAAAGGAGAATTCTTGTTTCTAGTCTTTCTTGCTACTTTATTGATAGAGGATGCTATCCGAAGGAAAGATAAGCTCAGTAAAGGAATCAAATTGCTTCTTTTGAAGGATAAAATCATATCTTCTTGCGGACAAGAAATGCTCTTTTAATGTCGGCTGACTATAGTAATTCAAATGGCTGACTATAGTCAGTTATATAGATGAGCCTAGTCATTCGTATGGCTGACTATAGTCAACCGATGTGGAAAGCACTATTTTTGTCCGTGAATTTCTATCTATATCACCTTGAAAAACTAGCAGTTTCTTCTCAAAGCATGTTTTCCCTCAGCTATGGGTATTTCCTTCTTGTCAGCAGATTATGGGTAGTTTTTCCTTTCACACGTAATCGTCTGATATATAGTGCTTTCTAAATAGTGTGAAAGGAAAATGATTTTTAAAAAAGAAAATAGGCGGCTCTCTGATGAGGAGAGTCGCCTAGTTTCATTATTCTTTAGTTTCTCTTGTTGTTTCCAATGAGAATTTGAGGATTCCCAGGTTTACACCGAAGGTAAGCTTGCGCATTTTCAGTGGCAGGTTGTCGGCGAACACCTCGTTCATGGCAGCTTGTATCTTGCCCTCAGTATTCTTGTCAGGGTAAATGCCATGCTCCTTGGCATCCTCGTTTACCTTGTCGATAGCTCTTGCCAGTTTGCGAAGCTTAGTGAAAGTATCGATGATGGCAATGGTGGTGCTGATGGCTAAGTCGCCTTTCAGAATAGTGGCAAGCATATAGAGACCTTGCTCAGTAAAGGCATGCGGCATTGCAGTGGAATGTTTGAGTGTGTTGAACCGATCAAAATTTTTGACCAGTTCATCTTTCTCACTGCTATTCAGCTCAATAACATAACCAGGAGGAAACTTTTTCGGGTTGTTTCTAAGTGCTTGGTTGATTTCCCTAGTCTCAACTCCATACAACTCCGCAACGTCTCTGTCAAGGATAACTTGTGTATCCCTGATAACGATGATCTTGCTTTCTGTTTTTACAATATCTTCTTGATGTCCCATAATCTTCAAGTTTAAAGAGATTCTGGGGGCAAAGATACGACTTTTCTTCGTAACCTCCAAGAGATTAATGGAAAATATTG
>ERZ808286.530-NODE-530-length-24571-cov-6.450808_pt1 | contig 24571 bp, 31 predicted proteins | sample MGYA00521276_ERZ808286 | MGnify/ENA primary metagenome ERZ808286 (study PRJEB31516, sample SAMN03275607) | gut metagenome | biome: mammalia-associated habitat; material: feces | host: Papio cynocephalus | place: Kenya | collected 2012-08-01 ... | reverse complement strand
AAATCGACCGACCCTATGGCTGATATTTTTTGGAAGATGCTGGCATATAAGGACTATAAGGCGTTGAGCCATGAGCCGCTTACATTTAAGCAGAAGATGCAACTGGTGTGGGCGCAGGGCAAGCAGGATAATTACAGTGTATTCCTAACTAATCTGATTGAGGACGCTATGGCTGAATCTAAGCAGATTGTCAAGATTTACCAGTATTATATCCATGCCTCTGAGCTATATACTAGTACGGTAGTCTATGCGTTTGATTGCCTATATGGTGGCCAGATGAGCTTGGCTGAATATAACGGCATTCCTGTCAATCGCGGAGATTTGTTCATTCATTGCATTTTATACTTACTTAATGGTGTAGATGTAGGCGGCGTTGGCAAGCTCATGTTCCTAGATGATATGAGCCGATATAGCGCGGCGCGGTCAACCATTGGTAATAATAAGACGTTCACAGGCGTACAGCTCTACATGGCGGTCAATGTTGGCGATGCTGGCAAGGAGACTAGTTGTGGCGATTGATATATCCGTCCTTGAGAAGGCATATTTTTATTTCGATAAGCCAGTGCCATATAAGCTATCTGACACGACACATATAGATATCACGCCTATATCAGTATATGATAGTGAGGTCTTTTTGTCAAGTTGTGATATTCTTCAAATAGATAAAAACGCACTTAATTCCGTTGAGATAATTCAGATGAGCTATCTTGATTTTTTGTTCAAAGTTATGCTACCAACAGACCAATCGAAGATAGGGTTAGATAAATTCTGCAATATCATGAAATTGTGTCTTGGTATGCCAGACTGGAAAATCAAGATGAATGAAAAGAAGAAAATCAACCTAGTTGCGCCCGATGATTCGTTTGAGATAACGGGCAAGCAATTCGATGATATTAAGCGGGTTATATTATATCAGAATATAGCGCATTATGATGATGAATATATTGACCCTGACTTAAAGAAGGCAATGCAAGATGTAGATAGGTTAAAAAGCAAGGGTATTGATGTTCCATCATTAGAGCGGCGCATGGCTATCATTACGGCTCATTGTGGCATTAGCAAACAGGCGCTCATGCAATATTCTATGCGGTCATTACAGTTGTTATTTGAAGAATGTGCAGGCGAGGTTGAGTTCACAACCTTGCGTCCAATCATGCTATATGCCGGTAAAGCCAAAGAGCTTGAGCATTGGATATATAAGAAGAAGAAAGATAGATTTGATGGATATATTACATCTGTTGAATCCTACAATAAATCTATGGGTGGAGATGGCAAGGTAAAACAAGCCGACCCCAATACGATTGCGAATATAAACAATATTATGAATAAATAAGGAGGAAATTCTATATGAGAAAATTCCTAGCTGGCGTTGGCGATGCTATTCTCCTAAAAGGTCAGAATATCATTGGCTTCGCTAAGACTTTGACCGAATCAACCTTTGGTTTCACTATTTCTAGCGAAGAAATTCGCGGTGGTAAGGGTAATAATTGCTCTCTACGTTGAGTAATCAGCGTATGACTTCGGGTTAAATGCTTTGAATCCCTAAAGCCCACACACCTAAACAGTAGTTGGAAACGACAAGCTGAATGGTTGCGAAAGTAGAAAAAAGTTGTGGGATGACTACATGGTCAAATCCTAAATAGTCTATGCCGATAAAAATGGGTGTTTAGCAGAGAAATCCCTAAATATATTGACATATTTATAGTAATATGATGTAATATACATGGGAAACTTTCAACGAATATCTCCTTGTGGGAGAAGTAGAACCTCAAGCGTATGGAGGAGGAAAAATCCGACCCCTATTAAATAGGGTGAACATATATTCTACTCTCATGTGAAAACATGAGCAGACTGCTAGTGATAGTAAGTCGATATTGGCGTTGCGACCCAATATGAATACAAAATATTTTATACCATTTTTTTTGGTATAAAATATAATAGGCAATGCACTAATCGGTAAATATTACCATGATTCCGGTCTTACTGTTCAGATTACTGACTCTTGCTTCAAGCTTGAGTATATTGCCGCTAATCTAGGCGTTGACCTAACCAAAGGCGGTCTTGGTGTGTATCAGAATGAACTTAGTGTTGCTACGGCTGGTCAGGTCACTCTACCGCAGTCCCCGTCCGCAGTTGCAGGGTCTCTAATCGGCTGGTATCGTAAACCCGGTGAAGTCGACTATTCTGTTGGTACTATCACTGAATCTACTGGCACTTATACTATGGCTATTCCTAATGCACAGGCTGGTGAGAAGTATTGTGTTATGTATTTCTATCAGAACGCCAATGCAGATAGCATCATTATTCCTGTTGACTACGTCCCTGATGAGCTTCACGTCATCATTCTGAACGACCTGTTCAATGCAGATATTTCCACCACGAACAATGCAACGAAGATTGGCCGTCTGATTACTGATATTCCCAGACTACAGCTTGATGGTGCTCAAGACCTCAATTTGACCGCAACTTCCGCAGCCACTGTTTCTCTGTCTGGCTCTGCTCTAGCAGTTGACAACACCGATTCTTGCGAATCCGAGTCCTACTATGGCACTATGACCGAAGAAATCTTTGGTGCAAAGTGGCAGAACGAAGTCAAGGCTATTGCATTTGAGGACGCTGACATGTCTCTAGCCGCTCAGGGTACTCAGACCGCTGTTTGCTATGTCCTGTTTGATGGCAATAAAGCGCCTAAGATTATGGACAACTCCAACTTTACCTTTGCGGTTGAAGATGGCGACACCTATGCATCTGTTGACGCTAAGGGCGTTGTGACCGCTAAGGCGGCTGGCACGGCTCATATCTCTGCAACGCTCAAGGGCGCTGATGGTGGCGTTCCTGTCGTTGGTTATTTCGAGGTTACTGTAACCGGCTAATTTGATTATTCCTAATGGGGAGAGATAGCAATATCTTTCCCCATTTTATTACGAGGTGAGAAATAATGGATTGTCCATATTGCAATGTGGTTAATTATGAGAAAGTACCGACTTGTGATAAGCAAAGCGGTAACCATATTTGTCCTCATGTGCGGCGTTGCTTAGAGCATCATATTTGGAAGCCCCTAGCGTATATGGCTAATTGTCCAATTAAGACCGCGCCAACCGGCAATGTGCAGTTTGAGCGGCATGGATATCTATATGTTCAGGTTGATGACAAAGTCATCAAGGTAAAGAACCCGTATGGCTACATCCCTGACAATGTAGAACTAAGGAAATATAAAGGAACATATAAGGTAGTAAAGGAGAATAAGGAACAATGAAGGAAAATATTATGAGTAAAGAACCAGTAGAGATTAAGGAATACGGCATCAAGGTCAATCCGTACCTGACATATAGCCAGATTCAGTCTATTGTTGATGGACTAAAAAAGCTGGATTCATGGGCGGCTAGACAGCAGAGTATTGATATGTGTATCCTCTATTTCGCGACCGACTTGAAGAAGGAAGAGATTGAGGCGCACGACCATGATTATTGGCTCAAGACCGGTATTGTTGAAGAGGTACAGGCACGGATTGAGAATATCTTCCAGTTGTATGACGCTATTAAATATGAGGAATCGCTACAGAAGTCCATTACTCAGATTGCAAGAGAAATGCCACGATTCAGTAATAAGGTCGATGAGGTGATGAAACTTGCCTCAAGCAAGAAATGATAAAGAAGTCCTAGCTATGTTGCGTAGCCCCATTATGAAAGCGATAAATTATGTCATAGATAAAATATATGATGAGAATATTGGCGCTATTCATGATGTGGTCTATATGGCATATAGCCCAGAAGAATATAATCGTACTGGCGATTTCTATAGAGCATGGGGCGCTGGCGATACTAAGGCGATAAATGAGCGGACGAGCCGTGGCACATTTGAGTATAAGCCCGAAAAAATGAGCATTGGTAGCACCGACCGGCAATCATCTAGCTATGCACAGCATATTGGCGTAGGCGGCGATTTCTATGGGCAGGATGCGCGACCTTATTTAGCTGAACTGATATACAATGGCGCAACCGGTTCATTCTTTGGGGATGGTGTATTTCGTAAGCAACGTGATGCATGGGCTGAACTCAATAAGCGTATAGGCAGGCGTAAGATGAAACAATGGATGAAAGAGGGTTTGGAGGCGGCTGGGCTTAAAGTGCAGATGCACAATAAGGCTATAGAGGTCACTACAACCAAGGTGGACTAGATATGAGATATATGGGGATAGATGCATCTTCAACCTGTACTGGAATTGCCGTTTTTGAAGATGATAAGCTTATTTATCATGGCGCGGTCAAGCCATCAAAAGACCTGCATTGGCGTGAGCGACTTGAAGAAGAGGGCAAAGAAATTGAGGCGATTATCAAGCAATATAGGCCATTCTGTATTTACATTGAGGACGTTCCTTTGATTGGCAAGCAGATGCAGACACTTGTGTTGCTTGGGGCGGTACAGGGATATATCCTTAGTATTGCCACACATTATAATGTGCCGGTTCATTTCCTATTACCGTCTCAATGGCGCAGCGATATTGGCTTGTTTGATGGCTCAAAGATGGGCACAAAGCGAGATGCGATGAAGGAGAAGGCCGTACTGACGGCTAACGAAAAATTTGGGCTTAATCTAAGATGGGTGAAGCCAAAAAGTAGGCTCAATGATGATGATATCGCAGAGTCTATTCTTATAGCCTACTCACAAATAAAAAAGGGAGTGTGATGAATGGCTGGAAGTAACTCAAACTACTCGATTCTGGTCGATGTTCAGCTTCAAGAAGAGAGTATAAAGAAGCAATTAAAGCAAATCCAAAATAGCAAGGATATGCAAATCAACTTCAAGGTTGGAGCAGATGGACTAGACAAGGTAGCTAAGAACGCCAATGAGGCGACCGATGCTACTAAGCGGCTCAACGATTCTGGTGAAGACCTGCAAATGACGTTCAACGTGGCAAATGAGGTATTTAGTAAATTCTCAGATGTCATTAGAAGTATGGTTGGTCAGGTCTATGAACTTGATGATGCACTTACAGAGTTTCGCAAAGTCTCCGAGCTGTCTGGCTCTGAACTTGACAATTATGTAGACAAATTAACCAAAATCGGTCAAACAGTTGGCCGCACCGGTAAACCAAATCGGTCTGAGCCGGTATGTCGCGATGGAAAAGCGGCATAGAGAACAGCCCCTAAACCCTTGAAAGCCTCAAGAGCCTTATCACTACAACATGAGGATGAGATATGCCTGAGTGTGAATTATTCATTATTTACAATGAATTTGTGCGAAAGCAGAAAGACGATAAGGATGATTCCATGGGTAAAAGCTCTAAAGAATCTGTCACGAATAATGTATAAAATTCGTGACAAAAGGGCAGATTGGGCACGAAGTCCTGATGAGGGATGTGTCAATCGAATATACAGGGCGGCCCTCCAAAATATATAGGGTGAAGAATTATTCAGGAAGGGATTGAAAACCCCTTGACAAATTATCTGATATATGCTATGGTATAGATACTTGATAGAGAGAAGAGGTATCTAGCATGATTACAATGTCTATCGTTATTTTTTGCGGCACTATTTATTGTCTTGGTTGGCTTGCTATCATTATTCTACAGGCTTTATTTCAGCCAATTTCTTGTCTGTTCAGGCGATTATTTAACAGTGACAATAATGATGCGTCTGAATCTGTCGATGATAATACGGTAGAAGTTGAAACAACCAAGGATGATACATGGGGGAGATTGTAATGGAGGACGTATACACATTTGCTATTATTATTTGGCTCATCTTCTTCTGTTGGTTTACATATAAATGTTGTGTGCCAAGATATGCAAAGCCGGGCGATAGAACGCCGGAAGAGCGCAAACAAGATGAAGAAGAAAAACGGCGTGATATAGCACAAGTAAAAGCCCAAGATAAATATGATAATGATTGGGGATATATTAGATAATTTATAACCGTCGGAAATGGTTGAAGCTGCAACAAGCTTCAGAAAAAATAGCTTTAATGATAGCGATTCAGCAACGCTGGCAAAGGTGGCTACCACATTCCAGAATGTCAGCGATGAGGCAATAAGCGCAAGTGAATCAGCCGACTTTATTATTGCCCAAATGAAGGCATTTAATATTGAGGCTGATGACGCAGAGCATATCATCGATGCGGTCAACGCTGTAAGTAACTCCTATGCTGTGTCATCTGGGCAATTAGCCAAGAATCTTGGTAATATGTCCTCGGCGTTGGCGGTTGGCAACAATTCATTTGAAGAAAGTCTTGGTCTTCTGACGGCGGGCGTTGAGGTGACACGAAATGCAAGCAAGGTATCTCGCGCACTTGTGTCTGTGCAATCTCGCCTGAACCAAGTTATTGATGAATCATCGTCTACAGGGCAAGCGTTAACAGAATGGTACCAAGAGCATGGGATTGCGATTCTTGACCAAGAGGGACAACTTCGTAGTCTATACGATGTATTAACAGACGTTTCCGAAATTTGGCCGACGTTAACAAAGAATGAACAGGCGTATTATCTGAATCAGCAAGCGGGTGCTAACCAGTCACAGAATCTTGCTGCTATTCTTTCAAATTTCGACACGGCGGCAAAAGCGACCGCAACCGCACTGAATTCCGCGGGTTCGGCAATGCGCGAGAACGAAGCGTATCAATCCTCACTCGAATATCAAACCTCAGAGCTTAAAGCTGAGTTTCAAGATCTAGCAAACAATGTCATTGATAAACAGGTTATAACTGGATTCTTAAATCTCGGTCAAACAATGCTCAAGGTTGCCAATACAGACTTTGGTCAATTTGTAACTAAAGTAGGATTACTTGGCGGTGCTAGTTGGGGCATTGAGAGCTTGCTTCATGTGAGTAAAATTTTGCCAACCATTGGCAAACAGTTTACCAACTTGGGCACAGCTATTAAATTAGCGGCCGGTGGAGCGGGTACTTTTGGCGAGGCGATTGCAGCAGTTGGTGGGGGAGCTAGTGTAGCCCTGCCAATTATACTTGCCATCTCAGCTGCTATTATCGGATGTATAGAGGCGTATAAGGCATTTGAAGAAGCCCAAGAAGCCAAAAAATTTGAGAATCTAGTTAATAACTATGAGTCGCTTAAAGAAGAAGCAGATGGCGCGGCAGACAAGCTAGAAGAGCTAAAGCAAAAGCTAGAAGACCTTAACGCCGTGCCAGAGGATGACCGAGACCAACAGTGGCGTGATGAACAAGCTGAGGTTAAGACGCTTATTGAATATTATAATCAGCTTGAACGTGCGAGAAAGGCGCAAGCTGATGAGGCAGGGGCTGCGGCATATAGCGCTGACAGAGAATCTGGTGTTACGGTTGGACGATACTATCAAGGCAAATATGGCGCTGAATCAAAAGAAATTGGTAGATATTCGACAACTACAGAAGCTGTAACCAAACTTGCTGAAGAAGAGGGCGTAACTCTAACAAGCGAGCAGATTGATGAACTATCTGAGCTAACCGATGATGGTGAACGTGCTGCCAAAGCCATTGATTTCCTTAAACAGAATCTTGAAGCTCTGCATTATACATTTGATTCTACCACGGTATCTGCGTCTGAGTATCAGTCCACTCAGGGACAACTCATGCTCGATTTGGCTGAAACAGCAAGTAAATCCGGTGAGGTATCAGATGCAGTATTAGAGCAACGTGATGCCTATATGAATGCTAATGAAGCTGAGTATGTATACCTTACTGGGCTTGAAACGCTGAATGAAGCACAACAGAAGTTTGTAGACGGCTACGAAGCCATTGCTGAAATTGGTGGGACTCAAGCTCAGAACATTCGAGAGCTAGGCACAGCCGCAGAAGAATCAGTGGGCGCTTTTGAGCAATACAATAACATACTTGCGAATTATGAAGCTGCAACAGCAGGAGCATCTGGTGCAACTGAGAATCTTGTTAAATCGTTATTTGATACCAATGGTCAACTTACCGATACTGCCAGTTATGCTTTGTCGACGAATGGCTCTATGGCAGACATGGCACAGTCATTTATTCAAGCCCAACAAGCGCAGTCTCAAGCAAACTTCCAAAACCTAATTAACCAAATATATTCAGTCGGTCAAGCGGCATCAATAACGACTTCTCAAATATCAAGTATGATGTCCGCTGCTGGTGTTGGAATTGGAATTAGTGATACAGAATTATCAAAAAATCTTCGTCGCACCTATCAAGAAAAGTATAAGAAGAGCGTAGAAAGCGACCCCGCAGCATATAAAAAATGGTTGCAGGACTATGCTTATAAGGCTGGACAAGAGAAATATCAAATAGAGCAAAAGAAATATCAAGAGCAACTTGAGCAGATATCGTCTTTTGTCCCATCGTCTTATGGTGGTGGTGGTGGCAGTTCATCCTCGACCAAATCCGACCAAGAAGAAGTCAAAGCTCAAACCATCAACACGATTGAAGAACTGCGCGAATATCTGACTGATGAATCAACACGTCTCAAGCTGATTGACCCAGACATTAGTAAATCTGATTTACAGTCAACCCTATCAGAAGTAGCCACTATATATCAGTCCTATCAGGATTATCTATCCCAGCTCAAACAACAGGGATTTGATGAAACAAGCGAACAATATAAAGCTGCCGAGGCTGAATTTGCTCAATTCTTAGCGGTGCTTGAAGACTTGTTTAATCAGATTGCTCAAAATGGTAATTATACCATTGAAGAGCTGTATCAAAAATTGCAGAGTGCATTGGGCGATAGTAGCGAATTGGTAAGTAGTCTGGCTGACGGTTTTAGCTCTGTCTCAAGTAGCGTAGACGAAGCTACCAGTAGTCTGAAGCAGATGATCAAGCAAGGCAAAAAGTTACAAACGCTCAATGTTGTCGCAATGGATTCGGCTACAGGGCATCGTGTTGAAATTAGCGAAGCTTATAAAAGTGGTGCTTTAAGTGCCGAAGACATTGTTAGCGGATACGAATCAGCTTGGGACACGATTAGAGCATACGGCGATTCTATCAATGAGCGATACGATGAAGCGCGAGAAGCCGCCATTAAAAATGCCGATGCTGAAAAGGACGTTGCTCAAGAAGTAGCAGACGAATACGACCGTCAAAATCAGTTGCTTGAGGATAAAATCGCCCTAGAAGAAAAGTTAGAGGCACTAGAGCGAGCCAAACAGCGCCGTATGCTTGTCTATAGCGAAGGTCGTTTCCAATATATGCAAGATGTCGATGCCATATCTAGCGCACAAGCTGATTATCAAGAAACGTATCGAGACATTGAGCAGAGTCAGATTCAAGATCTTCTAACTATGGTTGGTAATGAGTCATCTGCTTTTTTTGAGAAATATTTCAGTGAAGGTGGTGAAACAAGGGGCTATAAGGAAATACTTAAAGACCACTTGATGAGCTACCTTAAAGAAAATATTAGCGGAACTGTGTTAGAGGGTTTGTCTGATAGCGAGTTATATGATACATTTGGCAAAGCGATGCAACCTGGTGAGGCATACGAACAGCTTGTTGCCGCTGAAGCAGCTAGAAATGCCGCTCTTGAAGAAAAACGTGCCCGCAAGGAAGAGCTGAAAAAGCAAATTCGTGAAGAAAATGTTAAATATTATGGTGTTGATACTGACTTTGGTGAAAAGATAAAGAACGCTGAGTCTCAAGCAGAGGTTGAATACTGGACTAAACTTAGAGATACCAAACTCGATATGATTAAGGACTATCGAGAAGCATATGGCGATGAAGCCGCATCTAAATATTTCGGCACAGATGTATCTAAGATGGATACGTGGAAGTCCAATCGTGATCTGTACAAGGAATCATATGAATCTGGTAGTAAGGCATGGTGGTTTGACAAAGAACAACTCCATAGGCAACATTATGTAAATCCGGAGGATGAGTGGACGGAGTCAAACCCAGATCTTACGCAAGCACAATATAACGCAGCAACTGCGGCAGATATGGAAGATTTGGGGGATCAACGTCTATACGACAAGATTTTCAATGGCTCTATTACAAAATCTGAAATTCAAGAGTTGTATGATAAGTCGAAATCTGACATTTCTAAAGGTTATTTCCTTAATCTTGCATCTCAGATGCAAAAGGCGGGGTATTCTGGTTATGCTCGTGGTACAAAATCAGCAAGTGGCGGGTTATCTCTAGTTGGCGAAAATGGCCCAGAGCTTAGAGTTCTAAATCAAGGCGATGGCATTTTACCTAGTGGTATTACAGATAATCTATGGCGCTGGGGTTCTATGACCCCTAGTGATATGCTGACCTCATTAGCTCAAAAGGCACAGAGTTGGGCGCAGACGCTCAATATTAGCAATGTCACGTTGCCTAATGTGCGCGACGCTCAGTCGTTCGTAAGCGGACTTAGAGAACTGGCACAGCAATATGTGACAAGACGTAGTTAACATAATATCATATCATGGTGGGTTGAGTTATGTCCGCCCACCATGATTATCATAAAGAGGTGATTTAGTGTTACCTAGCGAAGAATTATTACAATCTATTGATATCTTAGCTCAAAATGCGGTCAAGGATTCAGTAAAAATATATACAGCCATTGTCACTTCTGTAGCGGATGATAATACCTGCTCAGTCAAGGTGAATGGCAAAACGCATAGTGGTGTAGCGTATTACGGGGCGACCCCTAGTGTTAATAAGAGTTATAGGGTATTTTGCCCAAACGGCTCGATGAATCAGGCGTTTGTTATCGTGCCATTACCGGCTTATACAAAAGATGATGCTGGGAAAACATTATCCGTAGATAGCAGTGGGCGATTAGTATGGAAATGATATGGAGGTGATATAATTTGAACTTAAAGCTAATTGGTACCAAGGTGACGCAAGATGTGCAGACGCTTGCATTTCAGAAAAATAATTTAGTTGATAATATTACACTTGAAGTTGATACTGACGAATCATGGCAGTATAAACTAGATGTGCAATATACTCATAAAGATTGTTCTGGTAAGACATTGTATAATATTGTCGACCTAAACAGGACTGGTAATCTATGCACTGCATTACTTACTGCGGCAATGCTCCCATTTGACGGTCGATATATCATGCAGTTAAGAGCTACTAATGGAACCCAGATTTATCATAGTGATATTTTTGAAGGATGGGTGGAGCGCAGCCTTGAGCCGGGTTCAACTTATGACCCAGTACCAAGTGAATTTTACCAGATTGAAGAAAATATCAATGAGTTAAATAATCATCCTCCATACCCAGATATGAGCGGATTCTGGATGATTTGGAATGTCAAAACACATCAATACGAGCTTAGTGATATTCCTGTTCCTACTGAGGGTGGTGGCGATAAAACATATGTGCATACGCAGAACATTGCGGCGGCAACATGGGTAATTCAGCATAATATGTATAAATATCCGTCTGTGTCGGTTGTTGATTCAGGAGATAATCAGGTGGTTGGCGATGTTGAATATACAACATTGAATTCTTTAATAATTACATTTACCGCGCCATTTTCTGGTAAGGCATATCTAAATTAAATAAGGAGTGGTATAGATTATGCAATTTTTAACAAATCTTAATCTCTTAAAGAATGAGCTACAAAATGCGGTCATTCAGGTACTAGCGATTGACCCTGCCGATGGCAGAGAAGGACAGATTTATTATAACAGCACAAACAAAGTGTTGAGACAGTACATGGGCACGGCATGGGTCAATGTTGGTGTCCTATATAATCAAGATTCTACAACTGGTGCTGTCGTTACTGGACTTAATGACCAAGGAGGTGTCGAGGTCACTAACGTTGTCGACTTGACGCTTACTGGCTATGCCCCTGTTGAGGGCGGCTATGTTACGGTTGGGATGAGCCTACAAGAAGCTATGGCAGCGATGGACGAGGCAATTAAAAATGCCGTGGCCGGTGGCGGCGAAGTCAACCAGAACGCATGGTCAAATATCAGCGTAAAGAAGCAGAGTACGGCTACTACGGCTGTTGCTGGTGCGACTGCTGATACGACAATTGCCGCGACAAGCAAGACAGATACGTTCTCTGTAGCGTCTGGCAATAAGTGGGTTGACATCAACGGCTCTGGTAAGACGGTTAATATTGGTCATAGTCTGAGCGGTGCTACTGCTGGCACATATGGCGCGGCTGGCTCTGTGGCTCAGGTTACAGTTGATGCGGCTGGTCATGTTACTGCGGCGCAGAATGTAGCCATTACCCCAGCGGCTATTGGCGCGGCAACTACTGATGCCGTCGAGGCGGCTCAGACGGCTGCCGATAATGCACAGACAGCAGCAGATAGCAAAGTAGCATCTGTTGGTGCTACTGCCAATGGTGGTATTACTATTGGTGGTACGGCCACTGAGCCCACTGTTGGTATTAAGCTAGATACAACCAATGGCAATGCGGCCTCTCTATCTGCTGACGGCCTCATGGTCACCATTCCAGAGGTCAACGTGCCAGAATATACCATTACTAAGTTGACTACAGCTACAAGCGGCTATCTAGCATCCTATCAGCTTGAGAAGGATGGGGTTAAGGCTGGTGAAGTTATCAATATTCCCAAGGACTATCTAGTCAAGAGCGCGTCCATTAAGACCTCTGCTGGTGAAGATGACCCATCTGGTTTACCTTCCGGCTCTAAGTATATTGATTTCGTTATCAATACACATGACACTGCGTCAGGGACTGGTACTGAGAGTCACATTTATTTAAATGTTGAAGACCTAGTTGATGTTTATACGGCTGGTAATGGCATTAGCATTGATGCATCTAATGTTGTGTCTGCTAAGGTTGTTGCTGGCAACGGTTTATCTATTGACGAATCTGGCATTAAGATGGGTGCGGCTTCTGCTACTACCGCAGGTGCTATGAGCGCCGATGATTTCAGCAAGCTGGCTGGTATTGAAGCTGGCGCAACCAATAATAAAATTACACTAAACGGCACGACAACCAAGAACCCAAGTTTCTATGCGCCTACTACCGGAGGTACTGCCGGTCAGCATCTTGTCTCTAATGGCTCTGATGCGCCAGCTTGGCAAAATATGCCAACTATTCTTAAGAAATATACTGCTACCAATGCGGCCATTACTGCATCTGGGGGAGCATATACATGGACTATTACCAAGGCAACCCATGGCGTTGAAACGCCTGTGGCGGTACAGCTGTACGAAGTAGCGACTAACGAACAGGTTATCGCTGATGTTGTAATCGCAACGAATGGTGCGGTAACGATTAAAATTAACGGAACAGGAACGCTTGCCGCTGGCACATATAGAGTAGTAATTATTGGATGATAGAGGTGACAACCAATGAAATATGTTGGCACTTACCTCAACGATGAATCCATTGCAACAAAAGATAAATTAGATAATGTAAAAAATAGTATCCCTACTGATGTAAGTCAGCTAACAAATGATAGCGGCTATATTACATCTGATGATATTCCGGTAAAATCGGTCAATGGAAAAACCGGTGTTGTCACATTAAACAAGTCAGATATCGGCTTGGGCAATGTTGATAACGTTAAGCAATACAGCTCAACTAATCCGCCGCCTTATCCAGTTACAAGTGTAAACGGGGAAACAGGTGATATTACGATAGACGTATCGGGTGGTGGCACTCAAGTCAAGATTGTGAGGTGGTAGCGTGCCATTATATTTAGGAAGTAATAAAATAGGAAGAGTTGACACAATTAAACATTTGGTTGATGTAAATCTTGAACAAAAAACGGTTAGTCCGACAGAGAATGCGGTATCATATTTGCCATCAGCGGATTATGATGCATTTAGCGAATTTACAGTAAACGGTGCGCCACTTCAATCTAAAACGGTGCAACCAACAGAATCAACGCAAGTCATAACAGCTGATACAGGCAATTATGGATTAAATCAGGTAGCTGTAAGCGCCATGAAACTAAGTAATAAGTCGATTACTGAGAATGGTACATATACAGCCAGCACAGAGAATATAAATGGATACAAAACCGTAGTTGTCAATGTACCGAATGAGGGTATCGAGCCGATTATTGTGAATGATGGTTCAATCACACCAACTGGCACATATGCAAATAGTACTTATTATAATACATCTTATGGTGTAAAAATTGGGTATATGGCAAATGGTGACGTGATGATATCTATGCAAGGCGGAACGTCAACGTCGTATGAGAATATATATTTTTATGCAGCGTCTTTACCATCTGGTGTAACGCTAACAGCACCGTCTAAATTTGGTACTGGCAACGCTGCGGAGATGATGTTCGTTTGTATTATTAGTGGCTTAACTGGTTCGGCAAATATAGCCATAGATATGAGTACAAGAAATAGCTCATCTGACTATGTAAGATGTGATTTGACAATAACATATGTATGAGAGGGGGATATGAGATAATTGGCTACAACAACAAATCTACAAGAATTACTAATTAACTATTTGACTCAGAGTCAATATGATGCGGCATTGGCGGCTGGAACTATTGACGAGAATCAGCTTTATTTCATATCCGACAAATTAGCCGGAACCAACATAACCACTAGCACAGCACAACCTACTAATCAATCATCTGGGGACTACTGGTATCACGTCACCGGAACGGCAAATATTTAAGAGAGGAGGATGAGATATGGCGCTTACTAAACCCAGCCTATTTCCTGTAGCCGCATTTGACGCGACTAAGGAACAGAAGTTCAGATTTTATTCACAAGGCGGCTCTCAGGTCACAGGCAACATATTAACAATAAAAAATAATGCAACCCTAGAGCAGGTATATAAACAGACAGTTACAACGTTTGCTTATATTCATACATTACCTGCTGATACATTGACCAATGGTACACGCTATCAGGCGACAATTCAAACGATTGACGCTCAGGGCAATATATCGGTTGAGTCAGACCCAATTTTATTCTATTGTTATACTCAGCCTACTTTAGCGTTCACTAATATGCCCGCAAGCAATAACATCCCCAATGCTTCATTTGAATTTGAGGCACAGTATAATCAGGCCGAATCTGAGCAACTGGCACAGTATCAATTCAATTTATATGATGCGCAGGGCGACTTGGTGGCAACAAGCGGTACTAAATACTTACAGAATCAGGCCGTACCTACGGCTCTAGCATATACATTCTCAGGCTTTGAGGATGGGCTTACCTATCAGATTGAGGTTGTAGGTCAGACTGTAGAGGGCACAGCCGTAGAATCTGGCAAGACGAGTATATACATTGTTTACTATGTGCCACGTATCTATACCACCATGTATCTGACAAATAATTGCCATGATGGATATGTTACAATTGAGAATAACATGGTTGGCATTACGGGCGATTCTAATCCATATCCTCCCACATATATTGACGATAAAGAGGTTGACCTTAGAGAGTCTGGTTCATGGGTTGAATGGAAGGATAATTACGAGATAGCTGGTGATTATACCATGGGTATATGGGGGCGCGACTTTAATTCTAACTCAAAAATTCTCACATTCACTAATGATGATGGCGCGACTGTCACATTAACATATCGCGAAGAGAATGAGTATGTGTGGGTAGAATTAGTGGCCAAGCATCCAAAATGGGAACATTACTATGGTATCTTCTCTAATAAGATAGCCAAACCATCTGACACAGAATATCTATTCATTTGGAATCGACGCATCAACAATGTATATGACTTAAAGATTGAGAATAGAGGTGAGATGGTTTGATAGCTGTATTAGGATATAATTTTTGTTCGGACAGGAATGCCATCGACCCAATGCCTACCAACGTCTCACATATTACTAAGACGCGCATTGAGAATGGCATATGTGACCATTTCAATGTGACTAATAACGTGACAAAGCCATACAGTCCAGAAAAGCCCACTGATTGGGATTGGGAGACTATTATGGATTGTAACTTTGACGGTAATATCTCAGCTGGTAATGTCGACCAGATTGCTAAAGATATAACCGGTTATAGACTCAAGAGGCGCAAAGTTGGTGAATTTGAGTGGACAACGATTAAAGAGGCTGAGATTAACGACTTGTCTGAATTAGCGTTTACATTCACTGACAACTTGGCGCTTAACTTTACTGACTATCAATATGCTTACGTGCCTATGATGAGCGGTGTTGAGGGCGACTATATGGTCGAGCAGATTATCACTAATTTTAAGGGTGTATTTATTTGCGACTTGGATACTGTATATAAGATGTATAGCGGTGTGGCATACGGCAATAATGACCAAGTGAGGCAGGTTGGCGTATTTACACCGTATGGGCGGCAATTCCCCATTGTTATCAGCAACGGCTTGCAGAATTATCAGACCGGATCGATTCAGGGTGCTGTGTTGCCAGCCGACTTTGAGGAAACAGGTAATATTGATAGACAAGAAATTGTAGCAAGGCGCAATACTCTGCTCAAATTCTTGACGAATGGTAAGCCAAAGATTATTAAGGACTGGAATCAGGGGAGTTGGCTTGTCTGCTTCACAGGCAATCCGTCCGTGTCTTATAACTCTAGCTATGGCATGGGTATGTGTGATGTTAGCGCAAGTTGGACTGAGACGGGTAAAGCAGACAGCAAGAGCGACCTATTTATGAATGGGCTTATCCCAACGGAGGCTTAATATATGGCATTAAATATTACACAGGACGATTATAATATTCTTAGGCAATCATATATTAAGCAATATATCAAGCTCGACCTGTTAGACTTCAACATGAACGTCGTAGATGAGTTGAGTGGCAACCTCATCGGCTTCTCTGTGGCGGTTGATGCAAATGCTGATTTGCGGCGTTCATGTGAATGTAGCTTAGTTGTCACAGACAGTTCATTTGAGATTAAGGCTGGCGGTAAGATTTTCCTTGATAAATATATCAGACCGTGGATTGGCTATGAGAATATGCGAACAGGCAATATTCAGTGGTATAATCAGGGCGTATATCTAATCAATGCGCCTAGCTATCAGTATGATGCCGCTAATTACACTTTGTCATTTTCTGGGCTTGACCTGATGGCCAAGTTGACAGGGCTGAGAAATGGCGAATTACCGGGCGTACCGACAAAAATCCCTATTGGCTCAGATGTGCGTGGTGCAATTATTGCCGCATTGGAATTGGGCGGATTTACTAAGTATATTGTCAGCGAATGTAAGAACGTAGATGACACAATACAGGAAGTGCCATATGATATTGAGATAGCACAGGGTGGCACAGTATATGATATTCTCAAAGAGTTACTTGCTATCCTACCTCAGTATCAGATGTATTTTGATGTTGATGGCGTATTTCACTATGAGCCAATCCCAACCGGAGCAAATGACCCAGTGTTGATTGATGATGATGTGTGGCAAAATATTGTTATTCAAGAGGCGGTAAGCACAGATTTTGAGAATGTCAAGAACTATATAGAGGTATATGGCCGCAGCCATGATATCGACCATTTTAGTGATAAGACAACTGTAGATGGCTCGACCGTTACATTGCATATACCATCGTTAACACCCACTGTGAGCGGAGGCTCACCATTACAAGAATTTACGTTGATTGGCTTTGTACCGCCAAGTGATGTAACAGGTAACATCCAGTTGAAAGTTACGGCTGGCGCTAGTGAGGCAGAGGCGACCGTATTGGGTACATATAAATTCGTCAATAAAGACGGCTCATTTGTAACATCGTTGACAAGTGACACATACTATGTTGGTCAATTCCAAGCCGACAGCACATTCTTAGATTTAGGTCAAGACCAAGCAGTAGGCACGGCATATGACAACAATCCAGACAGCCCCTTCTATGTGGGCGACCCTGTTGGTTCTAGTTCAGTTGGTATCATTCGTCATGTATGCTATAGCGGTGAATATGACAATATCACATCTAATGATCTAGCTAAGCAACGCGCCGAGATTGAGCTATATTGGTGTTGTCGACTCAATGACAGTATCTCATTGGCTACTATACCAATTCCTTGGCTTGATGTCAATATTATTATAAGCCACGCCATGAAGTTACAAGGCAATCAAAAGAAATATATGATACAATCATATAATGCCCAATATGGCGATACGAACAGCATGACCATATCAGCGTCGAGTTGGTATCCGTATTATCTAGTTGACGGGACATTTGAACCGGTTGAGCTACAATATATCATGTCTACGGGTAGCCAATTTATTAGTACTGGTTTTATCCCAAATAATAATACACGTGTTCAGATGGTGATAACGCCAATGAATAATACAAGTGGCTATCTATTCGGCTCATTGTATACCAACGAGAAAGAAGACCAAGCCGCAGATGATACATATACATATTTTGGAGTATCATACAATAATGGTACGGTCACGTTTGGCTACAATCAAGACAACACACAAACGATATCAGTAGGTGCGTCATTCGCCAAGATGACCGTAGATATGAATAAAAATCAGCTTGCTGTCAATGGGCAATCTGTGCAATATGACGCAAGTGAATTTAAGATGAAGAATAACATGGCGCTATTAACTTATAGCAAAGACGGTTATTTCCAAAAACCGGCATTGGCGGCATTCTTACATTCATGCAAAATATGGGATGATGGTGTGCTGATTAGGGATTATGTGCCATATCGGAATAAGTGGGGCGATGTTGGTTTATGGGATAGAGCCAATAGCGTATTTTATGGTAATTTTGGCACAGGCAAATTTACAGCTGGTTCAACCGTTAATGAAGAATGAGGTGATTAAATGGCAACTAAATTTCCCGGACAAGTAGACACGTTTCCGACCATGCTTGATATTACGGCTGATGACGCTGAGTTAGTTAAGCAGTATCAAGATGCGATGGACGTTGGTAGTTATGATGTGGCGCAACAGGTGTTGACTCAAATACCGAATGGACAACAAAAAATTATATCTGCGGGGCTTATGAACGATGTATTAGATGGCTTGACTGCTACAGAGCAATATTTTGGTGATAGGTATAGCCCAGCTTATGTTGTATCCGAGACAGAGCCTCAGTACAAGCAAGCCACCGACTTTTGGTTCCATGTGACTGGAGCGGCTAATATATGATGACGATGAAATATCAAGACCTACATCTATTAGATGTTGACTTGAATACACAGTTTAAGCAGTATATAACTAATGGTCGATACGAGGCGGCACTGGCTATCCTACAAAATGACCAACTAACAGATAAAACGGTGGTAGCGGCTCTGTTTAATTATGTAACAAGCCGTCTAGTAGAGGTGCAGTCGACATCTGACCCTACATTTAAGCAGGATATAATTAAGGTTGCTACTCAACCACCTAGTGATATGACAAGTGGACAAGTATACTTCAAATTGAAGGAGTGAATATAATTGGCTGAAAAGAAAAATTTTACAATAGAGAATTATAATGGCACAGATTATGATACTTTATACCCAGAAACAAATAGTGGGCAGGTATTACTAGATACAACGGCTCAAGCATCTACCAATCTTCCATCTGGTAAAACGCTAAATGACGCACTTCAACATATTACCAAAGATGGTGGCGGTTTTCAAATTGGGGATGTGTTGACAACCGCCAGAACTGATTTAGGGGACAAATGGTTGTTGTGCAATGGGCAACAAGTGACGCAAGCTGAATATCCAGAACTAGCCGCATTGTTTGACATCGCTCCATTGAACTGGGCTAAAAAGGGTACAGTGCAATTGTCATCTTACGATACTATAAATATAGATAAAACTATATCTATAGCATCTGATGGAACGAGTTCTTCAGAAATGATAGGCATAGGATATAAAGATAGCACTAGTTCTTCTAGTGCAATATATTCTACGACTTTTATTAAAAATTTTAATGATAGTTCATCTTGGGGGGAAGTAAATTCTTATTGCAATGTAGAATTTATCAACAACAACTGGATTATGTATAATTTTGATGAAAGTAGTAGGTTGTCGTACTCATCCAAAGATAATCCAACAAGTTTCACTAAATTTGGTCCTAAAGGAGAAATTCAATCTGTAGTTTATTTAAATGGTCAATATTTTGTTTCGACTGTTGGCAGCGGTGACAGTTCTCGTGGTATATATATATATAATAGCTTAAACGATTCTTCTCCGACGTTCATTAACACAACATATTATGGGCAGTTGTCCGCATATGGAGATGGATTTATCATGTATAATGACAATCCTTATATCGGTGACGCAAGGAATTATCCATTTATTTACGTCCATGCTAATTCATTAACTGAAACTGTTAATATAAATTTATTAGCTGGAGGACATTCCGTATTATACGTTACATCATTCAATGGTAAATATTATATGAACGGCCATGACTGGATAGCAAGATATAATAGTCTAACTAGCACGCCAGTGAAGATTTTTACAACACCAGCAAGTACAAACACATTGAACATGCGACGATATACCGCACTTAGGCCTGTAACTAATGGTGAGATATTAGTGTTTGCTAACGGTTATTATATGGATAAATCAGAGCAATTTCATAAATGGGACAACAATGTATTTGACGGTATAAGAAATGATATCGTTGGGTCAAATGTATCGTTTGATGGAACTAGATTTTATTGGGCAAAACAAACAGCTTCCAATAGCAACACGTTTGATGTTTATTATGCTAATTCTGTTGCATCGTTTACATTACCTACAATCTCTTCCGATAAAACATACACCTATATCAAAGCCAAATCGTAAAGGAGGATAGTATGTTATGGTATTAACAAAACCGCAATTGCCAGCAAAAGCTGGATATGTAGAGATTATCAATGATGTTGGCGAACACGTATATAAGCCAACTCAAGAGACGATTGACAGACAGAATCAAGAAAATCTCATCCTTGAGTTACAGAATAGACTAGTAGAGGCAAATTCTGTAATTGATGCGATGATTGGCGTTAAGGAACAGGAGGTGGCGACTGAATGATTGACAGAATAGCACAAGCCCAGCAATTCAGAAAAGCGGTGCAATATTTCACGGCTACATTACCTGAAGAAAAGGCGCTAGTTGTATCTAGTGTATTTGATGCATGGGTGGCCAATGTCAAATATATCACAGGCGAATGGGTGTCATACGGTGTCAATGCTGTAGGTGACCCACAGCTATATCAGGTGCTACAAGACCATGCTAGCCAAGAGCAATATACGCCAGATACGGCTACGAGCCTATATAAAGCGGTTGGCATTGACCCAAGTGGTATTCCTACTTGGGTTCAGCCACTAGGCGCGACAGATGCTTATAAGCTAGGTGATATCGTCATGCATAATGACAAGAAATGGAAGAGTGTAGTTGACGCTAACGTGTGGGAGCCGGGCGTATATGGCTGGGAAGAAGTAACAGAGGATAGTGGTGAAACAGACCCTGTTGAACCTACTGAACCAACAGAGCCAGACGAACCAGATACGCCGAGCGAGGATACAATCCCTGACTTCGTTCAACCTACAGACGCAACCAATGCATACAGCAAGGGCGATAAGGTAAAATATAACGGTAAGGTATATGAGAGTCTGATGGATGGAAATGCGTATAGCCCAGACGCATATCCTGCCGGTTGGAAAGAAATTACGGAATAACAATGGAAATTAGGAGGAATATATAATGAGTGCAGAACAAATTGTTAGTCTAGTGGTAGCGCTACTTGCCGGTCTGGCAACCTGTATCCCGCTTGTTCTCAAGTTGGTACAGTATGTAAAAAAGGCGACTCAAGAAAAGAACTGGGCTGGACTACTTGACCTAGTTATGAAGCTAATGGAACAGGCCGAAAAGAAATTCACTGATGGTGCGACCCGTAAAGAGTGGGTTATGGCTATGGTGCAGACAAGCGCAGAATACGTGCAGTATCCAATGGACGTGACAGCTCTTAGCGATATGATTGACCAACTGACCAACCTGACTAAGAATGTCAACGCCAAGAAGGAGAGCAAGTAATGGCTGTATATATTGGTCAGGCCAGTATTGACGAAAACGGTAATATCAAGAACGGTCAAGCTGGCAATCAATCGGGGCGTGAACTAAACAAATCGGGCTGGTATAGCAATGGCTGGACATTACTGATTAGAGCTAAAGACCCAAAGACGGCTGAAAAGATGGCTGAGGCGTGTGAGGCTGGTGTAGCTAATAGAAGTATTGGCTACGACCAGTGGCAGAGAAACACGCTTAGAGCTGAGGCAAAAAAGGCCGGTTGGAATCTAGCCGCAATCAAGGCCCCATGTGAGACGGACTGTTCGGCGTTTATGGCGGTTTGTGCCGAGGCGGCTGGTGTCAATATGGATATGACATATACGGCTGGTAATGCGCCCGCTACGTTCCAGATGCGTCAACAGTGGGCTAAAACAGGCAAGTTTGATATGCTGACCGATAAGAAATATCTAACATCGGCTGATTATCTAAGACGTGGTGACGTGCTAGTCAATGAAAGCCGTCATACTGTAATGGTGCTTAATGATGGTGCTAAAGCAGAGAAGACAGAGGTTGACAGCAAGCACGAGGCAAATAAAGCAAAAGTAAAGTCCCGCTTTGGATTTACTGATGCTACGGTTGCTTGGTTAGATACATATAAATACAACAAAGACCTGATGGACAAACTGGCAAATAAGGGATGATAACCCATGATTAAGCTTAAAAATAAGCGAAGATGGGCTAAGGGTGAGATGTCGAGGACAATTGTAATATATTGTCTTCGGCTCTTGACCATCGTTATGCTATGGGCTGCTTGCTTAAAAACGTATGCGGTCATACGTTGGGGTGAGACGATTGGATGCGATCTCAGCGACGTTTTAATTTATGCGGCTGGCGCATTTGGGTTTGAGTTAATTTCATTGGCGTTTAAGCGCATTTTCGCTAAAAAGAATGAAGAATCAGATGAATATTCATGATGGGAGGATGATTATATGATTACATTATATCGTCCAGCATATTATAACACACCAAGAGCGCCTGAATTTAGCGGGCGCTCTATTGATACCAAGCCGGTTAATGTCGAGAATGGCACGACATATCATGAGATTGATACAGGGCGCACATATCGCTATGATGCTGAAAATAATCGATGGATGGAGGGCAAAGCATGATTACATTAACTAGACCATCCTTTTATGAAGCACCAAGATACGCAGAATATTGCGGTCTTAGCACAGATGATAAATCGACCATTGATGCTCAGAATGCTGATAAATTTTATGAGATTGATACGGCTAAGACATATATTTATAATGGTGCATCTGGTGAATGGGTAGAGCAACCGGATGATACCACAGCTGTCGATACTGGCTTACCTCCTATTACATCTGAGACGGCTGGTCATTTTCTAGCTAATGACGGCTCAGTTACTCATTGGCAAGCATTGGCATCTGAGGATTTCATTGTCATCCTGACTGACCATCAAGATGGCACATATACCGCCAATAAGACATGGGTCGAAATTAAGACCGCATTTGATGCCAAAGAAAATATCACTGTATCTATTGGAAATGGTGATGTGCGGCTACCATTGATGAACGCTCAAATTGCAGAGAGTGGTGATGCTGGCTTTACATTTGGATATACACAGGTTACTACGAATGGGCAATTAGTCCATACTCGGGCTGTCAATTATTTCCATACTGCTGACCCAGTTAATGACGAATGGTCAGATGTTGACCAAGCGGCTGAGTATTTACAGCTGACAGGTGGTACAATGGACGGCAATCTCAGCATGGCGGCTAATAGCATTACCGATGTTCAGGAAATATCGACTGCTGACCAATATCCATTATATATTGGCAATATTGTCCACACAACTGGTACTAATGGCGTTCGCATTACAAGCACCACTAATAACGAAGCGGCTGTATTAGCACCTGATAGTCAGTCTACATATCGCCCAATCAACGTCGGCACGCCCACAGCTCCCAATCATGCTGTTAATTTAGCTTACCTTACACAAGAGGTAAAAGATGAGACAGCAACAAAGAAGATGGTGCGGCAGGGCAAGAACACGGGCGCTATTACTACGTTGCCAAATGGCGTATATATGCTAACGGCTTGTGATGCTGTGCATAGCGGTCTTGCTATCGCATATGTATGTGGCTCTACTGTTAATATTGCCAATGTGAGTGAGCTGAAGGAATGGACATTGGCAAAGGGCGCTGTGGATAATAGTATCTATATTAACAATACTTCTGCGACAACAGACCTAGACGTATATATTGTTGCCCTAGGTGCTGGTTCGGCTATTTAATACATAAATAATGAAAGGAATGATTATATATGGAAACAATTAGAGCAAATGATGGTGGATGCTTACTTAATGCAGATCAGTTTGAATATACTAAGGATGAATTAGGTAGACCCGTGCTTAACACTAAGTCTGGTAGTGGTGGAGATGTGACCTCTGTCAATGGTAAAACTGGCGCAGTCGTACTAAGCGCATCCGATATTGGAGCGCTCGATGATACAACCGTTATCCCAACCAAGACAAGTGAACTACAGAACGACAACGGATTTATTACAAATTCTGCGCTCACCGGTTATGCGAAAACAAGCGCCGTTCCTACTAAGGTTAGCGAATTAACCAATGATTCCAAGTTTATCACAACCAGCGGAGCGCCCGTGCAGTCTGTTAATACGAAGACTGGTGCTATCGCCCTGTCTGCAAGCGATGTTGGCGCTGTACCTACTACAAGAACGGTGGCAGGTCATGCACTTT
>ERZ808286.527-NODE-527-length-24676-cov-9.049064_pt1 | contig 24676 bp, 18 predicted proteins | sample MGYA00521276_ERZ808286 | MGnify/ENA primary metagenome ERZ808286 (study PRJEB31516, sample SAMN03275607) | gut metagenome | biome: mammalia-associated habitat; material: feces | host: Papio cynocephalus | place: Kenya | collected 2012-08-01 ... | reverse complement strand
GCTAAAGCTCCACTGAACCACCGGACTATCCGGTGGTTTTGTAATACAAAAAAAACGGAATCATTCGATTCCGTTTTTTTTGTAACTTATATCACTTTTCAAAAATTATTTCACGTTCAGATACGCTATGAGCAACGCAACTGCCACGACAATCAACACGCCGCCGAAAATCAAAGCAACGTTCAGTTTCTTTTTCTTCTTTTCGGGCGAGTGTTTCCTCTCGATATACTCTTGATAGGTTTCTTTTTTGTGCCAGTCCAAGCCCTTGCCCGCAGGCATATGCGTGTTAAAGAACGTGGACAATCCGTATCCTATCGCGTCGAACGCGCCCTTATCGGACGCCCACGACAAACCGCTTACGCACAACAGCACCACGCCCGGCACGAAAAACGCGTCGCACAACACTTTCAAAACCTTGGATTGCTCGCATTGTTCCGTAAGCAAGCCGTTGACGCCGCATATCGTGAGAATGATTGCAAGCGCAATCACAAACAGAACGGCAATTTTTATAAGCGTCGTTTTCATTGCTCGTCTTGATTCGTATCCGCTTCGGCTTCGTTTGCGGTTTCGAGTATGACTTCGTTGCCCGCAACCGTGATACCCTCTTGCTTGAGAAGGGACAAATCGACGGGTGCGATAACGGGCATTTCGTCAACCGATTCGGCGGTTTGTTCCGCGACGGCTTCTTCGGGTTGCACGTCTTCCGCTTGAGTTTGTTCGGTTATGCCCGCCGCGTCGTCCGCGATTTCGCCCTTGCAAATCTTGACGTATCTTTCAAATTCTTCTTGGTTGCAAGACACGAAATGTCCGGGTTCGACCTCTCTCATTTGAGGTTTATCGACCGAATAATCGTGATCTGCAAGCGGATTGTAAACTATACGTTTGCGTTGTTTTTCATAGATAGGATCGGGAAGCGGAATTGCAGAAAGCAACGACTTCGTATACGGGTGCAACGGGTGCGCGAACAGCCTGTCCGAAGTTGCGAGTTCCACCATATTGCCGAAATACATAACGCCGATTCTGTCCGAGAAGTATTTAACGACGGAAAGGTCGTGCGCAATGAACATAATCGTCAAGCCGAGTTCGTGTCTCAAATCGTTGAGCAAGTTGATGACTTGCGCCTGAATCGACACGTCGAGTGCGGAAATCGGCTCGTCGGCAATAATCATTTCGGGTTCCATAATGATTGCTCTCGCAACGCCGATACGCTGTCTTTGACCGCCCGAAAACTCGTGGGGGTATCTGCCTGCGTGTTCTCTGACGAGACCGACTTTTTCAAGCACGTCGTACACTTTTTCGTCCACGACTTTCTTGTCCCTTATGCCGCGAATGGTGAGACCTTCCGCAATGATTTCGCGCACGGTCATACGAGGGTCGAGCGACGCAATCGGGTCTTGGAACACCATTTGAATCTTGGTTACGAGCCTCGTTTTGCGAGCGAAATTGAGGTCTTTAAGATACTGCCACAAGAGCGCGAAATACGCCTTGCCTTTCTTCTCTATTGCCGCAAACTTGGGTTTATAGTCCTCTTTTACCTTGTTAACGTGTTCTTTTGCGTAATCTCTGTCACATCTCTTTTGGTCGTGATTTGCTTTGCGAATGTTCTTGTTCTGCTCTTTCACCGCAGCCTTCAACTCGGCAAAAGACGCTTTCAAATCAACCGCGTTTTCTTCGCCTTTCTTTTTGGACGAAGCGCGCTTCAAATCGCCGAAGAATTTTTTGAACGCGGCTTTTCTCGCTTCCTTGTAGGAAAGCGTGCCCGCGCATATTCTTCTGCCCTCGAAGTACACGTTGCCCGAAGTGCAGTTGTAAAGTTTGATAATACTGCGCCCCGTCGTGGTTTTACCGCAACCGGATTCGCCGACCAAACCGAAGACCTCGCCTTTTTTGATGTCAAAGGAAACGTCGTTGACTGCTTTGAGCGTGGACGAGCCGAGTTTGAAGTACTGGCACAGATGTTCGACGCGCAATAGCGTTTCTTGTTTGTTTACGTTCGTGTCCATATTCGTCTCCTTTTACTGTTGTTCCGCTTTGGATTTTTGCGCGAGGGCTTTCATTCTCTCGATACGGTCGGAAACGATTTTGGGCATTTCGACCTTTGGTGCGGACGGGTGCAACAACCACGTTGCCGCGCTGTGCGTATCGCTGATTTTGAACATCGGGGGTTGTTCCTCGAAGTCTATCTTCATAGCGTACTTGTTTCTTGCGGCAAACGCGTCGCCCTTGGGCGGATAAATCATATTCGGCGGCGTACCGGGGATTGCTTCGAGTTTCTCGTTGGTATCGAGATCGGGCATAGAAGACAAGAGCGCCCACGTGTACGGGTGTGCGGGTGAATAGAAAATATCTTCCGCCGTACCCGTTTCGACGATTTTGCCCGCGTACATAACCGCGATTCTGTCCGCCATATTCGCAACGACGCCGAGGTCGTGCGTAATAAAGATGATGGAAAGATTCCTTTCCTTCTTGATTTTGTTGATAAGTTCGAGGATTTGAGCCTGAATCGTAACGTCGAGCGCGGTCGTCGGTTCGTCGCAGATAAGAATATCGGGGTTTGCGGCGAGCGCGATTGCGATGACGATACGTTGTCTCATACCGCCCGAGAACTGGAAGGGATATTGACGGTATCTCTTTCTCGGTTCGGGGATACCGACTTCTTCCATAAGTTTCAACGCCTTGTTCTTTGCGACGATGTGCGTAACGCGATACGCGACCGCTTGCGCCTTTTCTTTGAAGAAGTCGATCATAGCGACCGTAGCGGCGTCGAAATCGATGGTTTTGGCGTTTTCGACGGCGTGTTCGTAGACCGAAACGAGTTTGTCGATAATCTCGACGATATTGTGTCTTGCAATATCCAAATCGATGATTTTCGCGGGGATAACCTTATAATCGGGCGTTTTTCCTTTTGCGACGAGTTTGTCGAACTTCGCTTGGTCTCTGTCGAAGCGTTTTTGTTCTTTCGCGTTGTTGGGAATCGCCTCGAAATAGGTGTTTATCGCGCGCATAATGCTCGATTTGAACGTATACGCCGCGCTGTCCTTGACGAGAGCGAGTTTGTCGATAGACTCGGCAACGCTTGCGCACATCTCTTTTGCGGCTTCCTTATACGCTTTTTTGTCGGGTTCGCCGTCGGTAAACACGCTTCTCTTTTGTTTGAGAAGTTCGATGGTTTCCTTTTTCTTTTCGAGCGAACGATTGAACGAGAACTCTATACCCTTCTTTGCCGTGTCGATAAAGTCGAGCATAAAGTTGTCGTCGAGATATTTGCGCAAGAACTTATTTTCTTCCTCGACGTTGTCGGGAAGTTCCTCGTTGTGTCCGAACGTCTGATAGTACGCAAGCGCAAAGTAGTTGGGCATAGTCTTTGCGCACGCTTCCTCGAAGCACGCTTTGAGTTTTTTAAGCGGTTCTACGCAAACGGAATAATCTCTCTTTTTCGCGCTGACTTTGATCAAGGGTTTGACTGCTTCGATAAGTTCTTGACGAGCGGTCATAACGTCTTGCGAGCATACGTTTTCGTGTACGGAAAGTCTTGCGCTTTTGAGAATGTCGTAAATTGACCTCGTAAAGCCTTCGACGGCGTTCTTTTCGATGTGGAAAAGCAAATCGTCGACGTTTTCGAGTCCTGTTTCGGCACTTTCGTACGCCTTGTTGTACGCGCCCTCTATTTTGAGGTGGTAGGTTTCAAACGTATCGAAATCTTTTGCCTTTTTGGCGTTGATTTTGCCTTGTTCGCTGTTTGCGGCAACGCCCGTTGCGCTGTTGACCGCCTCGAGCAAGAGAGCCATTTTCGTGTTGAACTCTTTTCTCGATTCTCTGCGGTTCGCCTTGTTTTTGAGGATCATAGCCTCGGTAAGTTGCATACCGATACGGTTGATCGGGTCGAGCGCGGAAAGCGGGTCTTGGAATATCATCGCGATTTTGTCGCCGCGAAGTTTGTGGAAATCTTCCTCGTTGATTTGAAGCAAATCCATACCGTCGTAGAGTATCTCGCCGCTTTCGACGATTGCGTTGGGTGCGGAAATACCTATGATTGCTTTGTTCGTGACGGATTTACCCGAACCGGACTCGCCCACTATCGCGAGCGTTTCGCCCTTGTAGAGGTCGAAATCGATACCTCTGACCGCTTGCACGTTACCTGCGTCCGTGCGGAAGGAAATACGCAAATCTTTAACTTCTAACTTCTTTTCCATATCAGCCCTCCGAACCTCTGAGCGACGGGTTGAACGCGTCGCGCAAACCGTTGCCGAACAAGTTGAAACTGAGCAGCAACAAAGCAAGGAACAACGACGGCATCAACGCGACGTGAGCAGCCGTCATAAGCGCGCTTTGACCGCTTGCGAGCAGCGTGCCGACGCTCGTGAGATTGCCCGACGTCAAACTGATGATTCCGAGATAACTCAAGTTGACTTCCGAATAAATCATAGACGGAATGACGAGAGCGCAACTCGTGACCAACGTACCGAGTGCGTTGGGGAAAATGTGTTTGACGATGATTCTTGCGTCGCGTGCGCCGAGAGTGCGCGCGGCAAGAACGTATTCTTGATTTTTGTAGCGATAGAACTGCATCCTGGTCGTTGAAGCCATACCGATCCAACCCGTAAGGAAGAACGCAAGGAACAGCACCAGTACCGCACCAGAAGTGCCCATATGCAGTTTGAGCAAAGTAATGACGATCATGGTCGGCACCGCGGACAAAATATCCGAGAAACGTTCCATAACCAAGTCGACTTTGCCGCCGTAGTAACCCTCTATTGCGCCGTAGATTGCGCCGACGATCAAGTTGACGAGCGCAACCGAGATTGCAAACGCGAACGAGAACAACGCACCCGAAGCGAGGCAAGTGAAAATGTCTTGACCTTCTTCGTTTGCACCGAACAGGAACGAGGGCTTTTCTATACCGTCTTTAAGCACGTAAGAGTGCTGGAAGATATAATATTCGTAGTAGTTTACACGGACTTCGTAGCCGGCGTCTCTTCTACGAGCATATTCGTAGATCACGCCCTTATTACCATCGCCTGTGATACGCAAAGAGTCATAATCGTCACTGCTCTTTTCGCCAGCCGTGCGAGTTTTGTAGTCGGGAATAACATTGCCTTGTGCATCGAGTTTTGCGGTCATCGTGCGTTGATCAAACTTATAGTAGTAGTTCGCAACCGTATCTGCCGTGATGCTCGCCCCCATGTACTTTTTTATCATTTGATCTTTTGACAAAGCAAGCGCAGGATAAATGACTTGCTTGCCCGTTTCATTTTGATACTGCTGAAGAAGTTTATATTCTTCTTCGGACATTTTCAGATAAACGCAACCTGTCGAATGATAAGAATCGAGACGATACACGTACATATCGCCGGCAATTTTGTATTCTTCGTTTTTGACCGCATAGTGACCGGTCTCTTTGCCCATATAGTAGTAATACTCAAAGATCGAGCGGTCATGGGATTTCTCTTCGCATCCGTCCCAAAAATCTGTATTAACAAACATTTCGTTGCGCGGCAAAGCGTAGCGGAAATAGGTATCTCTGTGCGAAACGGAATACGGCGAAAAGATCGTGCCGAAAATTGCGTACAAAATCAATATCAATATAACGCACGCACCCACGATAGAGCCTTTGTTTTTGCAAAAGCGCGAGAAAGCGTCCGCAAAGTAGCTGCGCGGCTTCGTGGCAAGAGATTTTTCGTGCAACAAGTCTTGCTTGTCCGCGAATTCAAATTTTTCTTTGGGGATGTTTTGATAGACTTGTTCCATATTACTTAGCCCCCATTCTGATTCTCGGGTCGATAATGCCGTAACTTATATCGACGACAATACCCGCAAGCAAGCCTACGAGTGTGTAGAAGCCCGACAACAACATAAAGAAGTCGTAGTCAAGCGAGTTTATTGAGTTCAAATACAAACCGCCGACGCCCGGTATCGAGAAGAATTTTTCAATGATAAGCGAGCCGCTGAGAACGGAAATAAATTCGCCCAAAATCATCGGGAAAATCGGGACCATAGCGTTTCTCAACGCGTGGCGAACGATCGCCTGCCCTTTGGTCAAACCTTTCGTCCTTGCAAGAAGCATAAACTCATTGGTCAACACTTCGGTGAGTTCCGCACGCGTGTAACGCGCATAACCCGCGATAGAACCGAGGCAAAGTGCCAAAACCGCCGGCAACATACTGTAGAACATTTTCCACGACAGATAATTCGTTCCGCTCGCCATAAATAGCGGGAATATTTGCAACTTGAAACACAACAAATACTGGATCAAGAATGCGTACACGATTGAGGGCACGGATATAAGCAACATAACGCCAGTCGAGATGACTTGATCTTGCCATTTGTTCTTTTTGAGTGCCGCGAGAATGCCGAGGCCGAGACCGATAGGCACGCCGATGATTGACGAATAAATATTTATGAGGATCGTAGGAGGCATACATGCCACAAAAGAATCCCACACGGGCTTGTTGATATAAGCAGACATTGTCGTCCCGATACCGAAGTCGCCCTTAGTGAAAATACGCACCAAATAGTTCCAAAGTTGAACCATAATTGGGTCGTAATAACCTCTTGCGCGCAAATTTGCTTCCAGCAACTCTCTATCCTTTCCCAAACCGTCGTTGATAGGTATGGGAAGGGATTTTATCAAAACGAAGCAGACCAACATAATCACCGAAAAGGTGAATATCAAAAGTCCGAGTCGTTTGAGTATGTATTTGAACATATACATAGGAAAATCCTCTTTTTTTGCAACTTGTTACAACAATGCGAAGTTGGGACAAGTATCCACCGCCCCAACTTCGAGTTGTTAGTTAATGTTTGTTGTTCAACAAATCTAATCCTTAATTATTTGCCGAACTTGTAGTTAAGTTTGCCGCCCTTGGATTGCACGAATGCATTCCATTCTGCATCGTCAAAGTTATAAGACATATAGCGGATTCCGCCGTACCCCATGAAAGTGTTGTATTCATAGGAAATATAATCCGTCTTGTAGCCCATCAAGCTTGCAGAATATCTGCTGTAAACGGGGATCGAATAGTATGCTTCCAAGATTGCGGTTTCGACTGCGCCGAGTGCTGCAAGTTGATCTTCCATCGGGAACGTCTTGAAGTTGACGGGCGCATTAGACTTGCCTTGAAGAATTGCAGACCATTGCTCGAGGTTGTAGGTATACTTGCCGTCTTTGTGATTTTCATCCGGCGTTGCGGTAACGGTTACGCTTACGGTTGTCGGATCCCAACCGACTGCATATCTGTTATCTTTGCCGATTTGAGTTTCGCAGAGCAAGTATGCAGGGTTGAATGCCGCTTGACCCCAAGCACCGAAGCAGAGGTCGTATTCGCCGTTTGCGAATTGATCGGACCAAGTATCTTTGGAGAAGATGAAGTACTTGATTTCAACAAGACCTTCAAGTTTCGTTCCCTTAGTCATTTCGTTGAATGCGGATTGAAACCAATTCTTAATTCTGTCGGTGTTTGCAGTTTGTTCTTGGATACCGTAAGTCAACACAACTTTTTCACCCTCTTTGTAATCGTCTGCTGCGATTGCTTTATCGACAGCCGCGTCGACGAGTTGACGTGCGAGAGTTACGTTATAACCTGTCATTGCGTCGAGTGCTTCGTCGATATCTTTATAATCGGTGTTGCCGACCTTCCAACTACCGTCTGTATTCTTCGTTGCGCCGTAAGCGTTGAGGATAGCCTCTTTTGCTTGCGTGCTTTCACGATAGACTTTGCCGTTTTCTACGTCGTAGTAGTACATACTGTTGAGCAAACCGAGAGCCGCTTGAGAGCTCGGACTGTTCTTTGCGCAGAAGTCGTCACGATCAAGAGAGAGAGAAATTGCCTTTCTGAAGTCTACATAGTTGAGAAGGAGATTGTTTCTGTTTTCTTCACGGGATTTTGCAACCGATTGCAAGTTCAAGTCGAAAGTCCAAGTTTCAGGGGTAAAATATGCTTGGCGAGAGTTTCTATAATCGCTTGCAATCTTAACATCCATGCCGATACTGTCGAGTTGGCCAAGTTGGAATGCCTGCCACGCTTGATCCCATTCTGCGATCTTTTGCGTTACGATTTCATCTGTTTGATATTGCAATTCATATTGTTTTAGACCATAGCCATACCACTTTGTATTACGAGAAACTGTGTACGTCTTATCAGTTTGGAAGTTTGTGAGCTTGTAGGGGCCCCAGCTTGCACTGGTTTCTTTAGACGTGCAGTAGCTATTGCTGTAAGGAACACCTTTGCTTCTGTTTTCGCATTGTTCCCACAAAGATTTTTTGACGAGAGGCCAGTTGCTGAAGTAGTAACCTGCTTCATAAGTCAAGTTGCCGTTTTCATCGAGCGGGCTCAAAGTATCGTCGATAACCATAACGAGTTCGTATTCGTTGTCACCGACAAAGTAACCGACCTCAGAGAAGTCCATTGCAGGATAGGTGTAGTTGGTTTCAAAGAAGTGGAACGTTTCTTCGGGCGCGGAAGGATTCCACCAAGCATAGCATTTATCCCAAGCCGCTTTCATCGTTTCGTCTGCCTTGATTTCGGCAAGAGTTTTGCCCTGCATTGCCTTGAGCGTATCGGCAGACACTTTCGCTGCTGCCGCGACGTATGCGACGGGGTCAACGCCGTTGCTGGTAAGGTAATCTGCAACATAGGAATCGCTTCCCTTCAACGTGAAGTAGATTTGCGAATCAACGCTTTCGTCATATTTGGTCAAAATCGAGTGTGCGGGGAACAAGCCTTTTTGACCTTGCTTTACGTAGCGTTCTGCATTGTGAATGATGTAGTTGCCCGAATAGTAGTTGGATGCGGTGTCGAAAAGATAGTTCGGCGAAAGTTGTTGTTGCATCGAGTAAACGAAGTCTTCTGCCTTGATTGCAGTGCCGTCGTCCCAAGTCAAATCTTGACGAAGCGTCATTGCAAATGCTTGTCCTTTCGTTGCGTCTGCCGCAAGACCGTATCTGCCTGCATATTTTGCAGTGACGTCTTCGAGTTTCGTTGCCGCAGAATATTCAACCGTGTATCCGCCGGGAACAATTTCACCGTTCTCATACTTGTAGTTGAACTCGTAGAACGAACTTGTGAAATAACTTTCCATCGTATTATCGACGTTATCATTTGACAAGATCGTGCACCACTGACCAGGCATCTGCGATGCATAGTCGTTCATTGTATATTGTCTTGAGTCTTCCCAGCCAGTGCTAGCACGCTTAGTGATTTCATAAGGCTTTTCACTTTCTTCCGGGTTGCACGCAGCAAGCACGCCGACGCTGAGCACGAGAACCAAAATCATAGCCATTATAGCAATACCTTTTCTTTGCTTCATTGTTTGTTACCTCCATTTTCTTTTTTAATGTTGTTGTTTTTGTTGTTATCGAGTTTTGATTGTCGCAAAAAAAATGTTTCAACTTTTTTGCGAATTTGCTTGCTTTTGTCAAAGCGTTTGTTGTATAGTATCAAAATTTTCATCTTTTTTTAAGTTTTTTTGATGTTCACATTATAAGTGCAGTTTGCCGATATGTAAACAACTTTTTTTGTTTTTTTCAAAATTTTAATTTTTATGCAAAAATCTTCTCTGCCCCGATTTTATGCTTTCACACCTCGTTTTGCCGCCGCGTTCCGACGCGCACGCTTGTATTGTTTATGGATATTTACGTCTATATATAGTATATAATATACTAAAAGTAAAAAAATTGCCTTATTTCGACAAAAAAAATACATTGCAATAGACCTCTGCCACAACCGCTCGTTGCGCCTTGTTTCAATGCAATTTCGGGTTGATTTTATGCAAAACACCTTGATTTTTGCATAAAGATAAGAATTTTTGTATGAGCGATTTCTTGAAAAAATCAACAAATTCTACAAATATTGCGAACATTCTCGATTTTGTTTGTCAAATTTGTGACTTTTTGCAACCTTGCTTTGGGGGATTGTTTTGTAAAACAAACTAACAATTTAATAGAACTTTCCCCCTTCCTCACGTGTTTCCCCTACCGTCGTTCCCCCTCTGCATAAATTTGAGGGAACCCACGACGTCCGCTCCGCGTGGGGCAACACTCGGCACTCGCATAGATAGAGACATTTCCCTAATTATGCCACTGCGCTTTGTGCGCCAGCTTCGCACCCAAACGGCGCAGTCGCTTGTACTGTCCGTCAAGCTCGGCGCTCCCTTTTCTCGCCGCCTTGCGGCTCGTGTTCCGTCTTCGAATTAATTTAGTGAAATTCACTTCTTACTAAGACTGCGATATTTGGATGAAGAACAAGGAAAAACCCTTTTGCGAATCCGCCCAGCGTACTAAATCGTACGTGACTGTTTGTGGAAACGGCTCTGCCGTAGTTATTCGCTCAATAGCGCATTTTTACGCTCACTTTCCTCTAAGCACGCCAAACAGATGAATGGCGCGAAAAAGCCCTTCGGGCTCTCGCCTAGTGTACTAATGCGTACACGACGAGTGACCGAAGGGCTTTGACAATGCCAGTCGCTGTTTGGCGCGCTTAGAAGAAGCGGGCGACGAGGTCTTTGGAATATTGAACCGTCTCTTCCATATCGCCGAAACTCATAATCTCGCCTGCATAGTAGGTGTTGAGGTTGCCTTGCATTGCTTCGACTTTCTCGTACCAACCGTCGGCGTAGTCTTTTTCGAAGACGTGCGGGAAGTAATACCACTTGCGCTCGTAGACGCATTTGTCGATGTCAACGCCGCAGAGTTTCATATCGTCCCAAGCCATCTTCTTTGCTTCGTCATAGGTCTTGTATTCCTTGCCCTTGTAGTTGCGAAGAACATATGTGGTGAGAACTTGGTTGGGTTCGTTTGCCCATCTGTGATAGAAGACCATAAGGTGTCCGATGCGTTCGGGCGTCATATTGTCAAAGAGGTAGCCGGACATATCGGGATAATACGTGCCTTTCTTGCAAGTGATTGCGGTGACGTCGTAACGCTCGTAGTCGATCTTTGCAAAGAGTTTCTTCTCGTCTTCGGTTGCGTCGAAGTAGTTGGGCATATATTGAAGGGGCGCGGTGACGATGATCTTGTCGTATTCTTCCATTTCGTCGCCGACGTAAACCTGAACCTTGCCGTTTTCACGCGTAACTTTGGTGATGTTGACGTTGAGGCGAGCGGGATGTTGCAATTTTGCGTTCACTGCTTCGTAAATGGATTGCGTGCCGTCTTTCCACGTCCACAAATCCTTGTTGACGAAGTACATTGCGGTTGCGAAGTCGAGATATTTAAGCACGTATGCCGCAGGAATCTCGTCGAAGAAGCCGTAACCGAACGCGGTGTACGGTCCGATCCAAATCTCTTGTGCGAGAGAAACGCCGTTCATCTTGCAGAAGTCTTTGAAGTTGATGCAAAGATCTTTGAGGTTGGGGTTCTCGCCGACAACGTGTTCGCCGGTGACGGGATCGTATCCGTCGTATTTGCCTTCGGAAACGCCCTTGTGTCCCGTGTATTGATAGCCCTTATACTTGGTTGCAAGCAAGGTGCCGAGTTTCTTGACCTGAGATTTCATTCTCAAAAGGTGAGGAATGAGAAGTGGGTTCTTCTTGGGGTTGAACGGATCGTAAGGTTTGCCGTTTTGTCTGCGGTAAGCACGCTCGAGTTTCGGTCCGTCGTGGTCCACGCCGCCGAACAATTCGAGTTCGTGAACGGCATAGTAGGTCGGGCAACCCATAATTGCGCCCATTTCGAATCTCTTTCCATCGTGATACGGAGAATGGCACTTGCCGCCAACGTGATCTTCTCTTTCGAGGATAGCGTAGTCGGTGTATCCGTTCTTCTCAAGGTGTACAGCCGCGCTCAATCCCGCAGGACCTGCGCCGATGATACAAATCTTGTCGTTTTTAGCCATAAGTCTCTCCTTAAATTGAAAATACAGTTTATTCAAACTATTTGTTTGATAATCAAATTATAACACCTAATTTTTAATTGTAAATATTTTTTCAAAAAATATCGATACATATTTATTTATTTGTCGATTTGGTATTCACAAGCAAAAACAGGCGTGTTATAATATATGGCGATTCGGAGGTGAGTATGAAATTCAAATCCTTTGACGAAATGCTGCAAAGCAACGCGAAAAATCACGCCGACGACATTGCTCTCGCGTACGACGAGGACGGACAAATCAAGCGTCTGACGTATGCGGCGTTGTACGACGAAATTCAACTGCGCAAGACGCAAATCGAGCATTTGGACGCAAATTGCGTCGGCATCTTGCAAGCGCCGTCGAAAAAGTGGATTATAGATATGTACGCGTGCGTGCTCGCGCGCAAGCAGACCGTTCTGCTCGATCCGATGAGCGAAGCGGCGGTGATTCAGGCGCAAGTGCTTGCCACCGACGTGGAAACTCTTTTGACGGACGGCTTGACCGCCCCGTACGCCTCGAAACTCAAAGTCGCACCGTCCGAAAAGGTTTCTCTTGCGGACGGCGAAGGAAATATACTGTTTTTCACGTCGGGCACGACTCATTCCTCGAAAGCGGTCGTTCTGACGTCGAAATCGCTGTGCGCGAGCGCGTGGAACGGACAGGCAAAATGTCCTTGCTACACAAGCGACAATCTGCTTTGTATGCTTCCCCTCACCCACGTTTTCGGATTCGTATGCGCAATGCTGTGGCCTATGTCGCAAGGCGCTTGCGTGTCGATGACGAGAGGTATGCGCTACATCGTCAAAGATTGCGACTACTTTAAGCCCACGATTATATCCGTCGTGCCGTCAATTCTCAAATTCCTCATCGGTTTTAACGCGCTCAACGACGGATTGAGAATGATACTCGTAGGCGCGGGCCCCGCAACCGAGCAAATGCTCGCGGCGGCAAAAGCGAAAGGAATCGAGGTGCGCTTCGGATACGGACTCACCGAAACGTCGAGCGGCGTTGCGATAAGTTGCGGCGAAAATCCGTTTGCGATGTCGGTATGCCCCGACGACGAGATAACGCTCGGCGAGGACGGCGAAATTCTCATACGCTGTCCCGAATGCATGATGCAAGGCTACTACAAAAACAAAGAGGCAACCGACGAAGTGCTTGTCGACGGCGTGCTGCACACGGGCGATCTCGGCAGATTCGACAAGGACGGAAACCTATATATCACGGGTCGCAAAAAAGACGTCATCGTGCTTGAAAACGGCAACAAAATTTTCTTGCCCGAATGGGAAAATCAAATCGCCGAACAACTCGGACTCGAAGACGCCGCACTTGCAATCAAAGACGACGCGATAACCTTGTTCGTGGGCAACGACGACGGCTTTTTGAACGTGAGTTTGCTCAAAGAAAAACTTGCGGCGTTCAACAAAAGCAAGCCGTTCGATATGCAAATAACCCGCCTCGAAGTTTTGCCGCACAAATTGCCGAGAACGGCAACGGGCAAAGTGAAAAGATACGAACTGTAAAGTCGTAAAACAATGCGACAAAAATGAAGCAATTCTTGAAAAATATGAAGACGTCATAAAAGGAGCAGATATGGCACAAGTAAGCAAACAAGAGATTCAAAACAAACTGGCAGGACTTATCAAGCAGTATATCCCCTCTTTGCAAAACGAAGAAATCACGGGCGAAACGCCAATCAATTCAAAGGGTTACGAATCGCTCAACTACATCTATATCATCTGCACGCTCGAGAGCGATTACGGCATCAAAATCCCCGACAAAACATGGATGAAATTGCGCACCGTAGCCGAAGTCGTGGACGTAGTATACAATGCGGCAAACAAGTGATTTTTGTCACAACGCGACGTTTAACGATATAAAACGGTGATATAAATGACTGATTTGGTATATACGACCCATCACAAACTGCTTGCCGACGACGTGACGATGTATCGCAATTTGCGCCCGTCGGTGCTTATGCGCAACCTTCAAGAAATATCCATTGCGCACACCGAAGCACTCGGCGCGGGCAGAGCGAAAACCCTCGACAAAGGCGCGTTGTGGGTGGTTTGCAGAGTGCGTCTGGAAATAGAAAAACTGCCCTGCTACGACGACGAAGTCACACTTTCGAGTTGGCCGGGCGACACTATGCGAGTGCTATTTCCGAGATACTATCAAATGCTCGACAAGGACGGAAACACCTTGCTCAAAGCGAGTGCCGTATGGCTTTTGATGGACGCGAAAAAGCGCAAAACGGTGTTCCCCGAAAACTACGGCGTAGTCGTCCCGGGAATAAAAACGGGCAACGAAATTCCATTGTCTTTCGGCGTATCGCTCGGCAAGCAGCAGAACGTAAAACGCTTCAAAGTCGCATACAGTCAGGTGGACATAAACGGGCATATGAACAACGCCAAATACCTCGATTGCATGGAAGACGTTTTGGGCAAAGACTACCTTTGTGCGCATACGCTAAAAACGTTTGAAATCGAGTTCAAGTCCGAGATAAAATTCGGCGCGAGCGTGCGCCTCGAATATACCCTCGACGGCGACAACCTCACAATGATAGGCTTCGTACGCAAACGCCCATGCTTCGAACTCAAAGCAGAATTTGCAAACAAGTAAGCAAACGCAAAAATCGGCATTCGAACGCCGAACAAACGCAAATAACATCAAATAATCGCCAAACAAACCATAAACCATCGGCGCATGAGGCGCATAAGAATTTAATCGACAGATATAACAAAATTTGTATACTAACGCACCGCACAGGATAATCAAATCGTTTGACGAGCAAAAAAAGTTGTGATACAATCGCACTTAATAAGGGAGTAATCGGCATTTTCCCCTCGGAAATGCAATAAAACCGCTAACACGAGCATCGTCTCCGGTTTTATTTGAAATGATGAGACTTATCCGTCAGGATGGGTCTTTTTTGTTTGTTGACACAAACAAAAAAGAGTGATATTGCCCTGCGGGCAATGATATTGTGCCTTCGGCACAGTGAAATTTGCGCAAAGCGCAAGTGAAATTGCACTACGTGCAGTTATGGAATAACTAAATAAAAATACTCTTATTATATAAATAAAGGTGAAAGTATGAAACACTATCTCGCATCCGTCGAAGACGTATGCAAAAACGTCGGAACGACTCAGGACGGCTTATCCTCGCAAGAGGCGACATCTCGTCTTGAAAAGAACGGCAAAAACAAACTTGCCGAAGGCAAAAAAGAGCCGATTATTTTGCGATTTTTGAAGCAGTTTATCGAGCCTATGACGCTGATTCTCATAGTTGCTGCGATAATTTCGGGCATATTGACCGCAGTCAACAACGCTTCGAGCGCAACCAAAGAGTTTCCGTCCGACGTCATCATTATTATGGCGGTCGTCATAATCAACGCCATTCTCGGCGTTGCGCAAGAAAGCAAAGCCGAAAAAGCCATCGACGCGCTTCAAAAGATAGCCGCCGCCACGTCGAAAGTCATACGCGACGGACATTTGGTCGTCGTAAAGAGCGAAGACTTGGTCGTCGGCGACGTAATCGTGCTCGAAGCGGGCGACGCAGTGCCTGCGGACGCGAGAATTATCGAGTGCGCGAGTATGAAAGTCGAAGAAGCCGCGCTCACGGGCGAATCCGTACCTGTTCTCAAAACCTGCGACGTCATCGACGCACCGAGCGGCGAAGTGCCTCTCGGCGACAGAAAGAATATGGCGTTTATGGGTAGCACAGTCGTGTACGGCAGAGGCAAAGCGATCGTCGTGGCAACGGGTATGGATACCGAAATGGGCAAAATCGCAAACGCCCTCACCCAAGCCAAAGAGGGCAAAACGCCCTTGCAACAAAAGTTGTCGCAATTAAGCAAAGTCCTCACCTACCTTGTTATCGGCATTTGCGTTGTGATATTTGCGGTCAGCCTCATTCGCGCGGGCGTTGACGGCTCGCTAAAAGCAGACACGGCAGCGACAATCCTCGACACGTTTATGGTTGCCGTATCGTTGGCGGTTGCGGCGATTCCCGAAGGGCTTGCCACCGTCGTCACGATCGTGCTTTCGATTGGCGTAACGAATATGTCCAAGCGCAACGCCATCATACGCAAACTCACCGCCGTCGAAACACTCGGTTGCACGCAAATCATATGCTCGGACAAAACGGGCACGCTCACCCAAAACAAAATGACCGTCGTCGACCACTACGGCAGCGACGAAAATCTGCTTGCAAACGCTATGTCGCTCTGCTCGGACGCAGAATACGACGAAGAAAAGGGCGAAGCGACGGGCGAACCGACAGAGTGCGCGCTCGTGAATTATGCAAAAACATTGTCCTTTGACAAGAACGAGCAAAAAACACTTTATCCGCGCGTTGGCGAAATTCCATTCGACTCTATGCGCAAAATGATGACGACAGTACACCTTGACAAAAACGGCAACGTGTTGCAATTCACAAAAGGTGCGCCCGACGAAATCGTGAAACGCTGCGCTTTCTATCTCGAAGACGGACAAGAAACGCCTATGACCGACGAAAAACGCGATGAAATTCTTTCCGCAAACAAGGAAATGGCGGACAGAGCGTTGCGCGTGCTTGCCGTAGCGCAAAAGCACCTCGACGGGGAAAAAGACGAATACACAACGGAACAAGACGAAACCGATATGTGCTTTGTCGGACTCGTGGGCATGATTGACCCCGTACGTCCCGAAGTTAAACCCGCAATCGACGAGTGCAGAAAGGCGGGTATCCGTCCCATAATGATAACAGGTGACCACAAGGACACCGCCGTCGCAATCGCAATGCAACTGGGCATAATCACCGACCCGTCCGAGGCTATCACGGGCGCGGAACTCGACAAGATAAGCGACGAAGATTTTGCAAATGACGTCGAAAAATATTCGGTATACGCTCGCGTTCAACCCGAGCATAAAACGAGAATCGTCAACGCGTGGCGCGCAAAAGGCTACATCACCGCAATGACCGGCGACGGCGTGAACGACGCACCGTCCATCAAAAACGCGGACATCGGCGTGGGTATGGGCATAACGGGTACGGACGTCACCAAAAACGTTGCGGATATGATTCTCACCGACGACAACTTCGCAACAATCGTATCGGCAGTCGGCGAAGGCAGACGCATCTACGACAATATCCGCAAGTCCATTCAATTCTTGCTTGCGTCCAACCTCTCGGAAGTGCTGTCCATCTTTATCGCAACGCTTGCGAACTTCACGATATTCAAGCCCGCGCATTTGCTTTGGATAAACCTCATAACCGACTGCTTCCCCGCCCTCTCGCTGGGCATGGAATCGCCCGAGCGCGACATTATGAACCGTCCGCCGAGAAACAGCAAAGACGGAATTTTCGCAAACGGTATGGGTTTTGCAATAGGCTATCAGGGCGTGCTTATCACCCTCATAACCATTGCGTCCTATTTTATCGGCACGGAAGTGCTTGCCGATATGCACCACGCCGAAGCAATCGCAAATCACGAGTACACTGTTGAAACGCTCGGCTCGTCTATGGCGTTTTTGACCCTCTCAATGGCGGAAATCTTCCATGCATTCAATATGCGTTCCTTGCACGGCTCGATTTTCAGAATCAAGAAACAAAACTGGTGGCTGTGGGGCGCAGGCGTGCTTTCGCTGTTGCTCACCACTCTCGTCGTGGAAGTGCCGTTCCTTGCAAACGCGTTTGAACTTGCAAAACTCGACGGCGCGGAATACGGCATTGCAATCGCGCTTGCATTCTCGATTATCCCTATGGTCGAACTTGTAAAAGCAATCGCGCGTCTGGTGCGCAAAAAGAAAGGCGTCGTCCTTTCCGCATAAAACCTAAAAAGCGTAAAAAAATAAGTAGGCACATTGACCCGAAGTCAATACCTTTGCCTACTTACGTCGGTTAAAACCAACGCTGAAAGCATATGCCATCGTTTGATAATTGTCAAGCGACAAGCAATGCCAAACGGCACAAAAAGCCTATAAAAACACGAAAAGCCGAAAGCAAATCTTTCGGCTTTTCTTTTTTATCGTCAAATCGTATCGTCAAATCAATAAAACTCTTTCGACGTGTTCGGTTTCCATTCGGCATAGCCTTGCGGATTGGGCGATTGCGTTTTGACAAACTCGCAATATCTCTTGCGAAGTTCGCCCGAAAGTTTGTAGTCGTCCTCGCCGAATTTGCGCCACGGGTGTTGATTTAAGCCGAAAATATACCACAAATCCGCGCTGTGCCACGCGCCCTTGTCATCGCCGGGCAGCGGGTGATAAAAATGCGACAACCAAACTTTGCCGTTGCCTTTTTTCATCATCGTTTTTGCTATGCGTTCGAGATACGGCGCAAGCAAATCGTTTTTCGTAACGCCGAGAATGCACGGAATTTGCTCGTCCTTATACGCATTTTTATAGAGGTCTTTCCGCACGATTTCGCCGTCGAAAACGGGCATCGTGGACAGCATAGACAACGCAAGATTCTTTTTGTTTTGTCTGTACCAAGCAAGATAGAGGTCTTGCGAGTTGCAAGTTTTGGGGTCGAGACCTCTCTTTTGCAAATCCTTGCGCACTCTTGCAAAGAAGCGTTTTGCGCGTTTGAGCGACTTCGGAGCGAATATACCGCGCACGCTCGCGCCGCCCGAAAGCATAATCGCGCCTTTGACCATTTTTTTGACCTTTGGCAACAGAATGAGATTCTGCAAGGAAATCGCGCCTGCGCTCTGCCCCATAAGCGTTATTCTCGACGGGTCGCCGCCGAATACGGATATATTCTCTTTCACCCATTCGATTGCGCAAATCATATCGTAAAACGCGAGATTTTGCGCGCCCTCGTCGGCATCGTAGCCGAACACGTTGAGCCTGTAATTCGCGCATACGCAAATCACACCCTCTTTTGCGATTTCCGAGCCGTCGAACGGGCGTTCGTCACTTGAACAAGTCACAAACGCACCGCCGTGAAAATACAGCAAAACCGGCAGATTTTGCGCGTTCTTCGGCGCATATATGTTGAGATTCAGACAATCTTCCGAGTGGTGAAAAGTCAAGCCTTGTCTATATTCTTTATAATAGAAAATATCCTGTTTGGATTTCGACTTGCTTTCGTCAAAAAACTGTCTGTATTGAGGACAGCCGTCCCCTCTGCGCATAGCGTCGACTTCTGTTTCGAGCGGTTGCAAAATCGGCTTTTGGAATCTTTCGCCCTTTGCGAATCTGATTCCCAAAAACGCCGCCGTATCGCCTCTGTCGATGCCCTTTATAACATGATTTTGATTGTTGATAACGTATTCCATTTTCAAATTTATTTTATTTTCAAATGCGTTTGCCTTACACTAAAAATAGAACTTCCCCCTTCCTCACGTGTTTGGTTCTTCCCCTACAAAGGTGTAGCGGCGTGAACCCTAAATCACACATCACCCCTTCCCTTCGGGCTTTCCCCTATTGCTCACACTTGCGCCATTTCTCTACAAGATTGCACATCGTTCGCAAGAGGGGAAGTCGGCACTCACATAGATAGGGGCATTTCTCTACTTATGCCACTGCGCTTTGTGCGCCAGGCAGTGGCCAACGGACGGCGCAGTCGCTTGTACTGTCCGTCAAGTTCGGCGCTCATAGGCTCGCCGCCTTGCGGCTCGTGTTCCGTCTGCGAATTAGCACATACCGTTTATAAGTACGCCTTGAATAAGTGTTCGTTTAACCGCTTGCGCGCGTAGCACGCCCTCACCAAGCAAGCACTCGCGCGAAATTGCGGTTTGAGTTCTTGCCCGTCTTATTTTGAGAGTAAAGAGGGCTTGCGCGGTTAGCGAAGTGGTAAACAAACGTGGCTCTTGGCAACAGACAGCATTGCCTGTTGCCATTGCCACAGTGCTCGTTTACCACTTGTTTTCACAATATTCGCAGAACGCATACATATCCCTCACCTCGACTTTCGTGCCGTCATCGAGGATTGCGGTTCCGTTCCAAATGCCGTGGACTTGGTGGCAATGCATACGAAGAAGATTGAGGACGTTGAGGTCGCCGTGATGGTCGTAGAACGGGGTCATCGTGAAATCGAAACGCCCGTCTTGCGAAACGAAGTGCCAAGGCTCGGAAAACTTGTCGGGTTTGGGGAAAACTTCGACGTCGACGGGTCCGAATTTGTGCGCTTTGCCGTCCCAGAAAATTGCGGTTTCGGTGGCGTTTGATTCGTCGCCGATACCCCACGTGATTTCAAAGCCGAACATATGGTCTTTCCCGTCGGGTCCTTTAACGACTTTCGAGCCGTTGCCCCAGTACCAAACCATTTTGTAGGGGGTGTTGACTCTGCCCCAGTCGAGGAACGCAAACGTGTCCTTTTTGTCGAATTTCCAAACCTTTTCGCCCCAACGGAAAGTGCCTTCGCAAGGCATACAGTTTTGCTTGGTGGTCATAAAGTATCTTGTGGGGTTGCCTTTGAACGGGAGCACGGTGGTGATGTTTTCAAGTCCGTCCATAATGTCCATAGTGAAGTTTGCCTCGACCTCTTTGCCCTTGAACTTGCCCTTGAAATATATCGTTCTGACGTTGGTTTCGGTGACGACTTTCATATGCGTTTTGCCGACGGTGTGGTCGAGAACGTTCGGCTCGTCGCCCTTTGGGGGAAGCATATATTTTTTCCCGCCCAAGAACAGCGCGGTACATTCGAGAATCGTGCCCGAATGGATTTTGCTCTTTTTATGCGCATGATGAAGGTCGGTTATGGACGCTTGCGCATATCCGCCGATTGATATGTTTGCAAAACTGATTTGCACCATAAATTCGCCGTTAGAGATTTGATAGAAATCCCATTCTTTTTTACGGTTTGCGGGTTTTGCTTTTTCGCGGTCGTACTCGAATATGTTGTGTCTTGCCCAACCGCCGGCGAGCAATTTGCCGTCGTCGCCGAGCAGTTTTGTAGGCTTCGTATACTCGGTTTGCTTGCTGTTGAGTTGACCCTCTAACCAACTCGGATAAGTTCTTTTCATAATTTCCTCCGTCCTATATCAAATTTTATATCGATAAGATATAAAGATTATATGAAAAGTATAAAACAAAAATGCCGTCATTTCAAGAGCGATTTTTTACAAAAGTACGATAAATTTTGACCACACGGCAAAACACGAAACAAGGCTAAGCGGCGTTTTCGCTCGCTTTTCAAACCGCATACCAAAATGCCGCATAGAAAACGCATATAGAAAACCCGTATATATCCATAAAAAACGATAAAAAGTCACGCCAAAAACTCGCACGGAAAGTCTATGAAAAACGCAAAAATCGTGTTATTATTTTTATGTCAACAACGATTCGAGGCAGATATGGAAATAAAACCTATTGCAATCATTCATACGCCGTTCAAGGAAAAGTTCGGCATACCGCGCCAAAGCGGAAAAGTCGCAACCAAAAGCACCGTCGTGTTTGAAAAGGAATATCGCAACCCCGACGCTTTGAGAGGAATCGAGGGCTTTTCGCACTTGTGGCTGATATTCGATTTTTCAAAAGCGCACCGCGACGAGTTTTGTGCGACGGTACGACCGCCACGCCTCGGCGGCAACACGAAAATGGGCGTTTTTGCCACACGCTCGCCTTTCCGCCCCAACTCGCTGGGATTGAGTTTGGTCAAACTCGTCGGCGTGGAGGACACCGAACAAGGCAAAGTGCTGATTGTGGAAGGCGCGGACATTTTGGACGGAACGCCGATATACGACGTAAAACCATATCTCAAAACCGATTGCGTGCCGAGCGCGATTTGCGGATTCGCAGAGGATATAACCCACGTTTTGAAAGTGGAAAGCGTCGAAGTTCTTGACGATTTGCACGAGGATATAAAGCAAGAAATCGTATCGTGCATAGCGCAAGACCCTCGCCCGTCCTATCAGGACGACGACAGAATTTACGGTATGAAATTCGGTTGTTACAACGTCAGATTCACGGTTAAAGACGGCGTTGCGACTATCCTCGATTATCAAAAATCGGAAGATTAAATCTTACGATAAATAAGCAAAACAAGCGTTTAGTAGACGAAAACACGCACATAAAGTGCGTGTTTTGTGTTTTGCATATTATTTATCGCAAATTAATTCCGTCAATCTATAAAGAACTTACTGTGGTTTGCTTTAAGCATCGTGTGCGGTACGCTCAGTTGCGCAAGGAACACCGAAAGCAACACGATTATGCAACCGGCAAACTCTTTTGCCGAATAACTCTCGTGCAAAAACGCAACGCCGCCGATAAACGCTATGACGGATTCGAGAGACATAATGAGCGTTGCAAGTTCGGGCGGCGCATACTTCTGTCCTATAGACTGGAATGTGAATCCCACGCCTGCCGACATTATGCCGACATAGAGAATGGGGATTATGTTTTGTCCCAACGCGCTCGCCGGCGGAAATCCCTCGATTGCCATTGCCGGCAAACTCAAAATGCTTGCCACGACAAACTGAAAAAACGTGAGTTTGAGAGGATCGCACTCGTCAATGTACACGTCTACGAACATAATTTGAAATGAAAACATAATCGCGCAAAGCAACAACATCGCGTCCGCATAAGTGAGGCCGCTGTCGCCGTTTATGCACATAATGTAAAAGCCGAGCACCGCAAACACGATTGCGAATTTGCCGTTTGCGGGAATACGCCGTCTCAAAAGCACGTTGAGAAGCGGCACTATGACGATGTACAGCGCGGTGATAAATCCCGTTTTGCCGACTGTGGTGTGTGCAATGCCGTACTGTTGCAGATTGTTTGCGATAAACAAACTCAAACCGCACAAGGCACCGCCTATCAAGGTGGATCTGTTCCACCCGATGCGAGTCCTGCCCTTCTTTTTGTCAACGAGCATATTTATCAAAATGAATATGCCTATAGTGGCGACCGCAAGTGAAAATCTCAATCCGTTGAACGTGAAAGTAGGCACGTCGGAAGCGGCTGATTGCTGTGCCACGAAGGCAAAGCCCCAAACCAGCGCACACAATGAGCAGAACAATATTCCCGTTAAATTGTGAGATTTGCGTTTGACCATACTTATTATTTTATGTGCTTTTCAAGCGTTTTTGACAAAGTTTTGTAGTCGTTAATGGACAACGCTTCCCCTCTCACGAGCGGCGCGAATCCCGCTTCCTCGACGATTTGAGTCGCCTCTTGCTTTTCGAGCGAGAACGCAACGGAAAGGTTGTTTGCAAGCGTCTTTCTTCTCATAGCGAAAGACGAGCGTGCGAGTTTGTGAAGAAGCGCTTTGTTTTCGCCGTCGAGTTTATGGCGGTTTATATCTATACGCACGACCGCGCTGTCCACGTTCGGTGCGGGATAAAACATATTTCTAGACACGTTTCTCGTAATCTGTGCGTCGCCCGCCATTTCGATTGCAAGCGTAATTGCAGAATAGTCGGGCGTGTTCGGTTTTGCAACGAAGCGAAGCGCAACTTCTTTTTGCACCATAATAGTTATGGATTCCACGTCGAGCGTGCTTTCGATAAAGCGCATAGCAAGCGGCGTGGTGATGTAATAAGGCAAATTCGCAACCACTTTGAATTTGCTTCCCACGATTGCGGCAAGTTCGTCGTCCTTCATTTTGAGGACGTCGCGGAACACGACTTCGGCGTTTTCCACGCCTTGAAGCGAGAGCGCAAGCACGGGCTCTAAATTGCGGTCCACCTCGAACGAGTACACCTTTTTTGCGACTTTTGCAATGGCGCGAGTGAGCGTACCCGCACCCGTGCCTATCTCGACGACGACGTCGTCGCCCGCTATTCCGCCGTCCGCAACGATTGCGTCGAGAAGGTTCGAGTCGGTGATGAAGTTTTGACCCAGAGCCTTGTTGAAGCGGAAGTTTACGCCGCGTATTATGTCTTTTATGCCGTTATTTTCCATTTATTTCCTTTCAAAAGCGCGTATGTGCAGAGAGGTTTGTCACATACTACTATCGTACCGAAGATAAAACGTCAAATCACATCGGACGAACATCGAAGTACAAAAGATAAAAAACAGTGGTCACGAGTTGTCTGCTGTTTTTTCTTAATACTCAGTGTCTTCTCTTATCGTTTCGCGCACCTTGTAATGCGCGCCGACGCTCTTTGCGAGTTCGCCGCAAGCCTTGACTTCGTCCTTGCCAATAAAATCGACCACCGACATAGTCGTGTCTATGCCTGCGTCGACGCAGTCTTTGGTGAATTTGAGCATAGCGTCAAACGCCGCCTCGCCGTACTTGCTTCTGCAAATTTCCTGATACGCTTCGGGCGTCGAAGCGTTGAGCGACACGGACACGCTGTCAACGTACGGCGCAATGAGTTTTGCAACGTCGTCGCGCTTGTTGATGAGATTGCCCAGTCCGTTCGTATTGATACGGATTTTGCAGCCTTTCTTTTTGAGGTAGGGCGCGATTTGCGAAATCATAGACAGATTGCACATCGGCTCGCCGAATCCGCAGAAAACGATTTCTTTGTACTTTGACAAATCGTACATAGAGATGTCGTCCACAAGTTCCTCGAAAGTGGGTTCTTTCAGAAGCCAAAGGTCGTTTCCGCTCACGCCGTCTTTTATGTTGCGAATACAAAATTCGCAGTTGTTCGGGCAACGGTTGGTGATATTGAGATACAAACTGTCACCGAATTCATAAACGTAATTGTTGGTCATTATATACTCTCTGAATTTTGTTTTTATCGTTATCGATTTTGCGTTTTTGTCAAAATCGAGGTTTTATACACTCATTTCAAGCGCGTAAACAGTCGTTTTGCGTTTTGAGCGGTGATATTCTCGATTTCTTCCACGCTCACGCCGAGCACCTCGGCAGCCTTTTGCGCTACGAGCGCGACGTACTTCGGCTCGTTGGTTTTGCCTCTGAACGGCACGGGCGTCATATACGGGCAA
>ERZ808286.525-NODE-525-length-24765-cov-3.270781_pt1 | contig 24765 bp, 26 predicted proteins | sample MGYA00521276_ERZ808286 | MGnify/ENA primary metagenome ERZ808286 (study PRJEB31516, sample SAMN03275607) | gut metagenome | biome: mammalia-associated habitat; material: feces | host: Papio cynocephalus | place: Kenya | collected 2012-08-01 ... | reverse complement strand
TTACACTTAAGTAAGAAGTTATTTATTAAAAAGCGAAAGGAAAATTTATGGAAGTAAAATTTAATTTACCAGAAGAGCAAAACACAAATGATTATGAGGGACAACAAAATCAAAATGCAATGTTATTTCTTAAATATCTTATACCAACAGGATATGATTTAATTTGGGCTTTTTGTGTAATTGGTGCATTTGCCTCTAACGATTATACAACTTCATCAGTAATTGTATATGCGATTTCTACATATATAGTGTTAAAAATTGTCATTCCAATAGTAAATTGGGTTAGAAGTTTTGCGGTACCTGATATTTACGAAATAAATGGTTGTTTTGATGCTATTATGAAAAAATTTATGTATAGATTTGGACCACAGATAATAGTTACTGTTTTGGTATGTGGAATTATGACCGGACTTACAAAACCGATAAATCCACCTACAACAGATAACCAAACAAAAGAAAAAACTGAAGTTTCACAGAATGTAGGTTATCCCAGTAGATAGTGAAAATAACAAATCAGCAGAAGAAAATAAAATAACAAAAAGCAGCCCTGAAAAATTTGGTGCTGATAATTCTGTGGCAAAATCTCAAGTTGCTGAGTCTAGAGAAGCTTCACAGATATCACAACCTAATAATGATTATGATTCAAAACAACAAAATATCTTTGAAAGTGAAAAACAAAAAGAACAAAGTGCTAAAGTTCTAGAAACTCAATTACAAAAAGATATGAGGATGTATATAGCAAATATTGATAGAAAAAGCAAAATGAATTGGGACGTTCCAAAAAATATTATTAATGAGCCTGGTAAGCATGCTGTAGAAGTAAAGTTCAAAATCGGAAAAGATGGAAGTCTTATATCGTGTGAAGTTTATCAATCATCAGGTTATACTTCTCTTGATGAGTCTGCAATCGAAGCTGTAAAACGAACTGCTCCCTTCGCACCTCTACCAGAAAGTTTTACCGGAAGTAGTGTTGATATTTTATTAACTTTTGTTCTAAAAATTTTTCCAAAAAACTAAATTTAAGAAAGGTACTTATGAAAAAACATATAACATACAAACTTATAATTGAAAAATTAAAAAATATAAAATCTAAAGAAAGATACAATATAGAACAAGATATTTTGAAAAAATATCTGAACAAAGAAAAATACCTTTCTAGTGAATTTGAATATGTTTATATGATTTCAACATTAATTAATTCTTTTTATAGTACAAGAATGGGTGCAGATAGATTATATACCGTTGCAGAATATATTTCAAAAAACACTTATATCAAGAACTTAGATAAAGTTATCAATGTGATAAATTGTGCAAAAAATAATTTACATTATAAGAATAAAAATTTTGGAGCATATTCATTTTTAACAAAATATTATTCAGTGCATGATAGATATTTAAACAATACAAATTCCTCTAACTATCCTATTTTTGATAGTGCAGTAGAAAAATGCCTTAAAAATATTATTGAAAATAAAAAACAATATTCGACTAAATTTCAAGACTATTTAAATAAATTTCATAAAAAGGATTTGAGAGATTATAAAAAATTCAACGAATTCATAGAAAATTTTTTAGCCGAAATTAATTCAAACATCAGTGAAAAAAGTTTGACAAAAACTGAATTAGACAAATATTTTGGGACAGTAGGTAGAGAATAATATATGAAAAAATTAGTTTTAACCTTATTCGTAATATTTTTTCCTACAATAACTTTTGCAGAAGAAATTAATTGGTTATATAAAGGTCAGACAGATGCTACTACTGATACTGTTCAAACAAAAGATATGTCTGATAAAGTAATGGTTAAAGTTAATAACAAAAATATTTATGTAAATAAAACAAAAACTATTGATTCTAATGTCAAAAATGGAACAACTATTAGAGGTAATAGTTACATAAAAGTTGATACTAAAAAAGCAAATTTAACTCCAGAGCAAATAAAAGAACGTGAACAAATTATAGAAAGTGCAAAGAAAGGCGATTTTTCTAGATTTTTGTACTCAGAAAATGAAATGACCAAATCATACAGAACATCTCAAGATAACGCAATTTCAATGGGTATTTATAACGACCCTTATATGATTAAAGTTTTAAATAATAAATACTATCTTGTTAAAGACTCTTTGAATAATCAATATACCCTAAATAATATTATTGGTTATGCAGACCAAAAAGGGTCTTTATTTAGCGCTATGCGAAAACTAGATTTGAATAAAGATAATAAAATTACAAGTTCTGAGTTAAAAAAACAAAATATTAGGTTTGTAAGATTAGACTTTACAAATAAACTTATCTTGCAAGATAAAACAAAAGATTTTAACATAAATAACGTTGAATTTATTGATTTATCAACCTTGCGTGAAAGTGTAAATAATGGAAATGTTGGTTCATTTGGATATTTTGATGTTTACGTTAAATTAAATGATGGAATAATTAAAAAGATTACAGGGTGCGTAACTTTTGAAACAGACAAAGAATTAATGGAGTTGATAAAATAAGCAATGAAAAAGCTTTTATTAACAGCATTACTGATGTTTGTTATGTTGCCTGTTATTGCCAAAAATTACGATTTTAATCAAAATAACATTGTTATAAAAACAAATAAAAAAATCACTATTTCATCTAAATTAAATAACGATATAAGTTCAAACAAAAGTTCAAAAAATGATGCTATAACAACTCAATTAATTCAAGACTGTTATTATAATGGAGAATTACTTGCCCCAGAAGGTAGCATTATTGTTGGAAAAATAACCGAACTCAAGAGAAGCCGTAGTATAACAAGAAACGCAAAAATTAAAATTGATTTTGATAAAATTGTAAGACCTGACGGGATTGCAGTTTCTATTGTTGCAAAGCCTTTAATACTAACAAGTAGTAATAATGGTTTTGTTTCTATGCTAATTGATGATGTAAAAATGCTTTTTATGCACACTTTGTCTCTAGTTTATGACCAACCTAATGACCCGAATTTGATGTTTGTTGGCTATATGGTTGCAAATAATGCAGTAAATTATGCTTTAAATAAGGGCAACGAAATAATTGTGCCTCTAAATACAAAATTCAATATAACTTTAAAAAAGAATTTAAGGTTTATACCTTATAAAGAGTAAAATGGTGGAGACGGTGACTCTGCCGAATAAAAGTTGACTAAATGTCAAGTTTTATGAGAGGTAAGAACCCGTAGGGTGAGACACCACAAGTGTGGAATTATAAAATTTAAACTGTGGGAGTCGGTCTTGTTCGTTCGCGTGTAACGGCAATTCCGAGTTTTGATTTTGTGATTACATCACATCATCAAAACTCTCCAGCCTCAGCTCTCTCACGCAACCCACAGTTGGCGTTTCTCTCCATTACCATCAAACCAAAATACAAAATATAACAAGTATATTCTGTATTTTGGTGGCCTCTACGTGTCGATGTCAGAAGTTATTTATTGAAAAACTATTTAAATCTTTTTATAGTTTATTGGGAGTGTATGAGTTTGAAAAATTACATACATACAAAACGAGAGATACTTTAATGGAATAAATCCAGTATCTCTCGCAAAATTTCTCTAGGCAACCAATAACACTTACGGAATAAATCCAGTTATTTTTGTATTGAATACAATAGGCTACACATATATTTTAACATATTTCTATACCTTTTACAAGTGTTATGTTAAAATATTTATATGTTGAAATGTTTATGTAATAAAAATGATATTATAGAATTCAGTAAAATATATAAAAGGGTAATGGATATTGAATTATGCTTAAAAATGTGTTTTACAAATGCAATGTCTATAGCGGCAAAAGATAAGAAATTTTTTAGATTAATTCCAGCATTTAAAGATTCAAAAATAATTGAAATATCAAAATATAATTATAAAAAGCGTACCCAAAAAGGGAAAATTGAAACAAGAAATAGATTAAATGACATTATTAATTCATCAAAACAAGATGATGAGAAGTTTAGAGATTTTATTAATTTGGCATATTTGTCAGATATCTTGAGTTTAATATCAAGACATAGCTTAATATATAAAAACCCTTTATTTAATAATAATTTTTACACAAAAAGTTGTTCGTTAAATGATGTAAAAGCATATTCATCTAAATTGAGTAAATTAAGAAATGTAATAATGCATTTCGATATAGACACATATAAAAACAATAAATTAGAATATATTAAAACTTTGGCATTTTGGGAAACACAACTTCATTGTAAAAATTATTTTATCCATGAATTACCAAAAATAAAACCAACAATAAATAATATACTAGAATTGATTGCAAAATATTATCCTCAAATTTTTGAAATAAAAGATAGAGAAATTGTGGATATTTTTGATGATATTGCTTTTATTAATGGTTTACCAATCGAAAATTTACCACAATATTGGTCAATAGGAAGACAAATATATTCTATAAAAACAAATAAAAAATAGTAGAAAGTTTGTGCGAAACGAACATCTAAAACCCTTTAGAATAGAGGGTTTTAATTTTTTATGCAAATTTTTCTAAAAAATATAAAAATCGTCAGAACTCTGCAAATATTGCAAATACTGCATTGTAAGGGGTAAATTTCAAAAATTTTAAAATTATGGATTGAACCGTCCTGTAAGCAAGAGGCTCTAAATGATTCGCTGATAATGTCTTTTTACTGGGAATTTACAAATTTTTACAGCGATTTTTTTAATTTATATTGAGAAAATTACGATATATCAACTATTTTTACTATAATTCCCTACGTAAATTAATAGGGAATTTGCAAGGAAAGAAAAATTTATGATTGAAAAACATAACTGTAAAATATATTAATTTACAGATGTGGTAATTTAATATGTTTTTCTAGATTTGTTAAAAATAATAAAAATCTGTAACATTGTTTTAAGAGTTTTGTCCCAATAGTTGACTTTTTGTCCCAAATGGTTTATCTTAGTTTTAAGGAGTGATTCTATGAAGAAAAAAAACATTTTAAATCTAATAAAATATCATGCGGAAAAAAATGAGGCTGCTTTTAGACAAGAAGCTTATACTATTGCTAAATATTTTGATTCAATGAAGGAATCTAGTTTATCTCAATATATTATGGCACTTTTATCGGATGCAAATACTTTTTGTCCTCAATTTCAGAGTGAAGATTGCCAATTTTTAAGAAAAATTGAAATTGGCAACGAGTCTATTTTTTTGCCGCAGGCTATAAAAGACAATTTTTTAGGAATTATCAATGCCATTGGGCATAATGCAGGAGTAAATAAATTCCTTTTTGAAGGTCCTCCTGGGACCGGGAAAACAGAAGCTGCAAAACAAATTGCGCGAATACTTGAGCGAGAATTGTTTCTTGTAGATTTTGATTTGATTATTGATAGTAAGCTTGGTCAAACGTCCAAAAATATTGCAAGCCTTTTTAACGAATTACATAAATTTCAACAACCTCAAAATGTTATTGTTCTTTTTGATGAAATTGATGCAATTGCTATTGACAGAATTAATTCTAACGATATCCGAGAGATGGGTCGTGCTACATCTGCAATATTGAAAGGCTTGGATGGGCTTAATAATGATATAGTCATAATTGCAACTACAAATTTATATGAATCATTTGATAAAGCTTTAACACGTAGGTTTGATGCAATTGTTGACTTTAGTGCTTACACAAAAGAAGACCTAATTGAGATTGCAGAAGTAATGCTAAACAAACTTCTTTTGAAATTTAAACTAACAGGAAGAAACATTGTATTGTTTAGAAAAATATTAAAAAATTCTAAAAACTTGCCATATCCTGGTGAATTAAAAAACATATTAAAAACTTCGCTAGCTTTTAGTGATAATAGCAACCCTTATGATTATTTAAAAAGAATTTACATTACACTAAGTAAAGAAAATGGTAATGAAAATTTAAGAAATATACAAGAAAAAGGCTTTACCGTTAGAGAGTTAGAAATTTTAACAGGCATTTCAAAAAGTCAAATTTCAAGAAAAATTAAGGAGATAAAAGAACATGAATAATACACTTCAATTAAAAGGTACTTTTACCCAAGCCCCTAATAATTCCAAGGGTGGTGGTGCAAAATTGCCTGCAAAAACCTCTGTAAATTTAGAAAAATTAAATAAACTCTTAAACGATTTAAATAGGCTTTACAATTATTGGGTCGAAAACACAATATTACCAGGAGCTTTAATTAGTGTTTATTATAATAAAGTTGCTGCAAAAAGCAACAGAATAAAAGGATTGCTTGATAGCACTAGTATCGTTGGGGCAAGATTTTATGATGAAACTATTGAACCAAAACATATCATAACACACTTTGTTAGATTAGAGGCTATTTTAGCTGCAATCAATAACATAATTGAGAGTATTTCTATCATGGAAAAATATTTTGATGGTGAAGTTTCATCCGTAGATTTTGATAATAAAATTTTAAATAATCCTAAGAATATTGATAAAATTTTTCACAAAATTAAAAATCAAACTATTACAAAAACCTTATTTAAACAAATAATTGTTGATGCTTACTATGTTGACAAATTTGACATTTTGATAGACACAAGTAATCTAAAGGATAATTCAATAATCACAATTTTTGATACAAACACGAGCACGATAGATTTAATGAATAAAATAGGTATTAATATTGATAATAGTCGTATTATGGATAAAACAACCTTATTTTTATTCCCAAGTGAAATTGAGTTACTTAAAGCAAACGCAGGATATTTAATATCTATGGCAGTAAGTGATTTATCAGAATTGGTACAAACTGACTTTAATTTTGAAAATAAAAATCCACTATCAATTTCTCGACCTCAAAATGAGCCTACTATCGGAGTTATTGACACATTATTTGACGAACACGTTTATTTTTCAGAATGGGTCAAAATGACCAATTTTATACACAAAGATATACCTATTGCTGATTGCGATTATCAACATGGAACTGCTGTAACATCTATTATTGTTGATGGACCATCACTTAATCCTGATTTGGATGATGGATGCGGCCGTTTTAAAGTTAGACACTTTGCTGTAACAACAAATAATAAATTCAGTTCTTTTGGAATACTAAAAAAAATTGAAACGATTGTTAAAACGAACTTAGATATCAAAGTTTGGAACTTATCATTAGGTTCAAAACTTGAGATAAACCCTCATTTTATTTCACCAGAAGCTGCAATTTTAGATAAAATTCAAATTGAAAATGATGTTATTTTTATAATTGCTGGTACAAACAAAGATGCTGAAGATAAACTGCCTAAATCCATTGGGGCTCCTGCAGACTCAATAAATTCAATTGTTGTCAATTCTGTAACAAGAAACAATACTCCTACTTCTTACACTCGTATAGGCCCTGTTTTATCGTTTTTTACGAAACCAGATATTGCTTATTATGGAGGGGATACAAACTCAAAAATAAGAGTTTGTACAAATAGAGGTATTGAATTTGTGCAAGGAACTTCATTTGCAGCCCCTTGGATTGCAAGGAAAATAAGTTATTTGATTGATGTATTAGGATTTAATAGAGAAGAAGCAAAAGCTTTACTTATACATTCTGCAACAAAATGGGACAAACAAACAATAAATCCGATTTTTGTTGGTCATGGTGTTGTACCTAAAAATATAGAACAAATTGTAAATTCACCAGAAAATGAAATTCAATTTATTATATCTGGAATTTCTCAGGATTATAATACATATAACTACAATATTCCAGTACCTGTTCACAATGAACACTATCCTTTTATTGCTAAAGCCACTCTATGCTATTTCCCATCTTGTTCAAGAAATCAGGGGGTTGACTATACTAACACAGAATTAGACATTCATTTTGGAAGAATTGATAAAAATGAAATAAAACCAATAAACAACAATTATCAAGATGTAAAAGGACATTACACTCCAGAAGAAGATGCTAGAAAAAATTTCCGTAAGTGGGATAATGTAAAACATTTAAGAGAGGTCTTTACTGAAAGAGTTAAGCCAAGAAAGGCCTATGAAACTGGTCTATGGGGAGTTAGTTTAAAAACAAAAGAACGATTGACACAAAAGTACGGACTAAATTTGAAATTTAGCATTGTTATAACTCTAAGAGAACTTGAAGGAATTAATCGTATTAATGAATTTATAAACTTGTGTCAAATTAGAGGTTGGTTAGTTCAAAGTATAGATATTAAAAACAGAATTAACATACATCAAATCTCAGAACAAGAGATTCGCTTTGAAGATTAAATAAACCTAATTTCACACACTTACAATATATAAAAAGGAGAAACTGTGAAAAAATCATTAGTTAGATATTCTGAAATATTAAAAATTTCTAGTAAAGAATTTGAGCAAAGAGGTATTTTAAATCCATCTATAAATGGGGACACTCTTTTATTTATTGATCCAAAGTTATTAAAAACATCAGAATTAGAATTATTTAACAAAGAAGCTCTTAATGCATATGAAAATTATTACAAAATTGTTGCACAATGCGTAAAAAAGATTATAAAAACTGAAAATTCATCAACTAAAGAAAAATGAAAAAGCAATTAGTGTCGTTCCTAAAGGCGAAAGAATTAGATGGATTATGCTTAGGTTATGCAAACGGCCATCCTGGCTCTGGTCTAGGAGAAAAATATGCAACAGCAATAATGAATAATGCATTAGAACTTTATGAAAATTTTAAAGATGGTGATACTATCGCATTTTCCCTATTACATCTTTTAACAGAAGGTATTGGCGCGGATTACATTGGTGATATAACTGCACAAATAATTAAAGAACAAATTTATAAATATACCGAAATGCAAGCAAAAGAAATGCAAATTCCAACAGAAATATTTAAAGATCTGATAATAGGAAAAGTATTTTCTCTTCCTGTCCACCCTAACCCTTTTAAAAAAAGAATACCTATACTATTTGTTCCTAAAAGTATTTTAAGTTCATTGCCTGTAGATGCAAATCTTGAATATGTTTTTAATGGTTATATATCTGATAATGACAATATACGAAATACAACTAATTTCAAAAATATTCACTTAAAAGAATATCAACAAAATGCATTAGAAATTTTGCAGGAAAAGGAAAATATGATAATTTATTTAAGATATTCATATTCAAATATCTTCAATGCAAAGATTTTAATAAATTTATTTTTATAGCAAAGATCAAATTTTATATATGTAAGGCATATGCAATTAATATGGTTTGCTATTTGATATCATGAAGTTTAAATTGAAAAACAAAACACTATTTTAAATAAATTAAAAATGTAAAAACACTTATTTTACAATTAATTTTATCAGAGCGAGATATAATTGTAAAGATGTCAAATTACATTATTTGAAATAATAAATAAGACGATAGTCCGTTGTTAAATAGATACCCAAAAGTTTGCAATAAAATTAAATAATCGGTCTTTAGCATCCCAAAATTCTTTTGGCTTAGTTGAGGTGTAGCCTTTATTATGCATAACAGAATTTCTAAATATTCTTATTTTGTCAACATCATCTAATATGGATTTTGTAAATATTTCTGGATAACTTTCAAATATTTGTTGATAATGTGTGAAATCTAATGAAAAAATTTCATTTTCTTGATTTTCATCAAAGAAAAAATTATTTATGGAATGTCTTATCTTTACTTTATTTTTGAGTAAAGAATAAATATTGCCATCATTAGAATTCTTAAATAATAAAAAATTAATCAGTTCTCGCAAACTCATTTCCAATTCATATATTTCTTTAGTCAATAACCAATATGCATTTTGTAGGTTTGTGTCTTCATATTTTATTATTTGTATAATATTTTTATTAGATTTTATTGTTTCAACAAATAAATCTATATAGCCAATAACTTCATCGATTGCAGCTCCAGCTCCCCAACCAAATCCCATTAATATAGTACATAATCATCATAATATAATTCCACATATTTTGATAAATCTAGACATAGTCCACTTAACAAACAATTTGTATGCTCAGTATGATAAGTAAATATGGGATTAATTGGTAAATTTTCTTCATTAGAACATAGGGGATGTTCTTTATAAATTTTATTATTAATCAAATTTACTGCCGATTGAATAACTTCAATAAAGTCTTTTTTCTTAAGTTTATGAACAACTTGAAATTTAACTAACATTTATAGTTTCCCTTTTTTGTAATTCATTATACTTATCTATAAATTCTTTATGATAATTTTTAACTCTAGACAACATTTCAGGATAAATTTCAATATAAACTCTTTGTGTCTTCATAGCTTCAATTTGCATGTTAAATTCTGTATTGCCAACAATACTACCACCAATAATATAGCTTGCTACTTGGTGATATGATGATTCAGATGAACCAATTAAATGATCTTTTATAAATGCATGATATTTTAACAATTGATTTAACTCCTTTTGTGAAATTCTGCATGACGGTCTTTTTAATTCTACTATGTATAGGGTGTCTCCAAAGCCAGTACACAAAAAATCCAATCTTTTATCTTCTTCTAATATTTCATTATTTTCAGGGAACTGGTCTTGTAATAATGTAGAGTAAGTACATTCATCCTTATAGATAGTCATTTTAGGATCTAAAATCCAAGGAAATTCTTTTATAAAATTATGTATAGTTGGAACTTCTTTTGCATCTTCATTTATAAATTGTTCAAGTTTTTCAATTGCTTTTATTCTACCTTTTGAAAGATTATATAATTCTTGGGCTTCAACCAAATTCCATTCTTTAAATAAATCTAAAACTTTTACTTCATCAATTCCAGAATTATCTAAATCCGCAATCATATCGTCAAACGAATCAAATTTTAAACACATTTGAAGATGACTTATAAGTTCACATGCTTTATTTTCACTAATAGAATTATCCTTATAAATACTATCTAGCCAATTTTTTGCAAGTTTTTGTTTTCTTTTAGGTAAAGTGCTTACCCACGCACGGGGCTTATATCCTGTAATTTTTGATATTTCTTCCTCTTTTAAATTAGTTCTTTTTTCACTCCATTGTTTTTCTACTAGTTGTAATTTTTCAATTAACCATAATTTAAGATCTTGTAATTCATCCCTTTCCCATATTAACCCTTCTCTGTTTGTTGTTACTAAATCTGAATCATAATTGTCATCAACATAGTCAACGTAAAAAACTCCAGTCATATAATTATAAGCAAGAGAAGTTGTTGTTTTTATACCATAAAATTCATTTGAGTTTACTAATTTTCCTCTGGCATATAAGAATATTCCTCGTTGTTCCTCTGGTAATGGTGTTTTTGTAGTAACAATTTTTCCAATAATATTATTTTTTTGTAAAAACAAATCTTCACAACAATGTTCCTTATCAAAAATCCATTCAAATTGAGAATTTATATATTCCCACTTTGTGTCATTCGTAATTGTTACTATTTCCTCAGATTCATTAGAAATATTTATAATAAAATCTGAAACATCAAAGGCAAATCTTTTGGCAATACTTGCTTTTAAATCAAAAATATCTATTGGGTTTTTTCGTTTTATTCCACTAAGAGTAATTTTAGTTCCTGATTTACAAGTAACAGTTTCATTATATTTTATGATTTTTGGCTTATATATTCCGTCATTTTTTTCATCGAGTATATCATTTAAATCCATTGCAAAAATATTTTCTTTGCCATCTTTGATAGTTTGAATTTCTATGTGAGTAGCAATCCCAAAAATTGCTAATTTACCGAGTCCTTTTCTACCAGTAACTTTTCTTCCTTTAGGAGTTAATTCAATATTTTGAGAATTGCTTTTTCTACGATTTCTACCTATCACTAGAAATGAATTGTTTATTTCCTCAAAAGACATACCGCAACCATCGTCAATGATGATTATTTGTTTATTATTATTATTTTCAATTAATTTAATATCAACAAACGTTGCATCAGCATCATAAGCATTAGAAATCATTTCGGAAAGAACTGGTGGTAATGTTTTATACATTTGAATACCAAGATGTTCTATTGTTCTCAAATCAAAAGTAAGTGTTAATTCTGCTTGTTCAACCATGTCCTTCTCCTTATTTTTTGCTCCAGGCATACAGTCTTCAAATTCATTATTTTCGTATTTTGGCAACTCTTCTTTTTCTAATTTAAAAATATTTGCTTTATCAATTGCCATAATCTTTTTCCTTCAACTAGTGTTCTACAATTTTATCATATGATTTCAAAAAAAGGTTAATTATTAAAAAATGTATTTTTATTTGTTAAAATATTAAAAAAGGACTCTTTTTATTTGGCGAAAGAGAATTTGGGTGAATTTTTGGTAGAAATTCCTAAAATTTTAAATGGGAGAATTCTCTAAATTCTGCAAAGATGCCCTAGTGTGGGGAATTTGACAATAAAAAAGAGGCTTAATAATAGCCTCTTTTTATAAATGGTGGAGACGGTGGGAGTCGAACCCGCGTCCAAAATGGATAAAAATAAATCTCTACGAGTGTAGGCTTTATTTGCTCAACTAAGTCAGGAAAAGTCAAACCCGATAACTTAATCAAAGGATTTTCAAGTGTACCGCACCTTGATTGTTAACTTGATACGATTACAATCATCATCGCACTGCGTCTTGCATGGTGGCTCCTGTGCAATCGGCAAGCTGGACTACACAGAAGGCTGAACTGCGGAACTTAATCTACGCAGCTAGAGCTTGTGCTCTAGAGAAATCAGCTACTACAACATTGTTGTTAGCACTTAATTTGTTTTGCTCGTTGATAACCGAGAACAGCGCTCGGACTCGCAACCTATTCCCATCAAGCATCCTGTCAAAATCCAGTACGTCCCCATGAAAATTTAGTTGTAATTCTATTATAATCTATTTTTTCTCTTTTTCAAGTCCTAAAATTAGCTATTTTATTTAGCAATTATCAAGCATTGAGGGTCTAATCCTCTCAAATCAAACGTTTCTGGCATGTATCCGCTATAGCCATTATATGTTCTTATTCCATTCAAAAGTCCCAGCCACATTGCATCAATTTCGTAATCTACATTAAATCCGCCGTCTGTTTTATGTCTATAATAAAAATAAAAGCTATCACATCTTCCTGAAATTTGATATCCATTAATTCTTTTGTAATGCTCTGTTTTGCTCCAGTCAAATCTAGCATTCATTGGTATTTGTTCTGCTAAAAATAACAAAATTACCCCAATTAAAACAACTTTGTTCCACTTCCAAGTTTCAATAAGATAGCCAAAACCTAAGGCAATAAGTGGTAACACAATAAACACTACTCTAGAGCTCATTCTAAGAGCGCCAAGTCCTACTAAAATATGCGTAAGGAACAGATAAATTTCTTTTACGCTAAAGCAAACAACTATTAGGGCAATAAATGAAAATATTTGCCAGCGGTAATTTTTCAATTTATAAATCCCAACGAATGCAAAAATCGTTGTTAAAATCCCGCAACCTAGCATTTTATCTGAATTGGCGAGTATAAAGTTATGTACAATAGGAAAATCGACAAAGCTGAAACTACTAATCCAATGAGGAAATTCAGCAAGCAACATTAGCAAAGTTCCTTTGTTAAAAGAATTTCCGACCATGTGGTAATGGATTAAAAGTGGCATGGTTAAGATGAAAAATACAATCAAGCCACAAATGATTTCTCTATAAAAATTTTTGAAATAATTGATTAATGCTTCTCTTGAGTTTTTAAAACACAAACAAATTGCGCAACCTAGGAATAATCCCAAACATGAGAAATATCCAAAGTAAATTGCTGTCCAAAATTGCAAACTCAATAAAGCCCCCGCAATTATATAATATTTATAGTTAGTAAATTTTGAGTTGTTCAAGTTTACTTTAAATAAAAAGAATAACGCGAAAATCGAGAAGAATTGGAGCATTAATTGAAGGTGATTAACTTGTACTGAACGAGTTAAAGAAAATGCAAAAATGAAAGCTCCGCAAGCGCTTGCAAGGTCTTTGAATTTTATAATTTTATTTAAAATTAAGTAAAATGCAACGAAATTAAGCGCGCAAGATATTATATATATAATTTGTGTAACTAAAAAAGGATCATTAATTAAAAATCTTAACGGAACATAAAAAATGGCAATTCCTAAGAACACATCGGAATATGCAAGAGTATTTGCGTGTGGATATAGCATTGGAACATTCCAAAGTTGAGTGTGCGGTTCTATGCTTTGAAACCAATAGAAATAGTGTTCTAAAAGATATACAACAAGTCTTGAGTCACCGTAATCACCTGCTAATTTGTCAAAACCACTTAAGAACATTGGATAGGTAAACAATCCTAATCCAAAAATTAAAAATAATAAAAAATATTTGATTTTATTGATAGTTCTTAAAAAGTTCATAAGTAGATTATACACAAAAGTAGTATAAAAAGTCTTAAAAATAAATAATTCCGCGAATAAAAAATATCCGAAATACTTCTAAAATATATATGTAAGGAAAGGAAAAATATGAGATACGTAAAACTTATAAGTTTCTTATTAGTTATTATTGGTGCTTTAAATTGGGGCTTGGTTGGTGTGTTTAACTTTGACTTGGTTGCCCGCTTAATGGGTGATATGACAGTTTGGTCAAGAATAGTTTATGCGCTAGTCGGTGCAGGTGGTCTAGTATCATTAGTAGCAATGGCAGCAAATGACAATAGCTGTTTTTAAAGTGATAAGAAACTAAGAGGAGGCGTCGCAAATTCTTTGCGACGCCTTGCGAATACAAAAGGGCGACCGATGAAATCGGTCGCCCTTTTGTTGTTAAATATTTATATTATGCAAACAAGTCCAATCTTTTTTCTTGTTCGGTCATTTCACGTTGTCTGCTATCTTGAGGTTGGTTGTTTTTTGCAACGTCTTCTGGAGTTTCACCCATTTCTCTAGGTCTAGAACCACGAGCTGGAGCTGAAGCATAACCTACGTTAGCTTTGTCGTAATTTGCTTGTTGTTGTTCTCTAGATGGAACTTCCCAAGGTTTTTCGCCCATTTCACGACCACGATATTCGTGAGCTTGTGATTGTTGATGTTTTTGAGCTTTAGCCATATCAGCTGGAGTTTCACCCATTTCTCTTGGACGATAGAATGAACCGTAAGATTGAACACCTGTAAACATTTAATTTCTCCTTATATTATGTGAATACTTATTTCCTTTTGATGTCATGATAAAGCTCCCTGAAAATAAAAATTGCTAAAATCTGACCAAATGTTAATTAATTGTAACATGTCTTTGCATGAATATAGTTGAGTTTGAGACTATTTAATTTGAAATACGCACTTAGAGCAGTAACCTCTAGGTACAAGTTCAAGATTATCTTCAATGTCGTACATTTTTTCAATGCGAACAACAAGTGGAGATTCACATTTAGGGCAGAATAATTCGGTTTCGCCATTTAAAATACGTTGTTTAAGAACGTCCATAACTTCCATTGGAACTTCTTCTGTAACAAAATCTTTTTCAAGAATTTTGATTTCTTCTGGTGAACATTTAAGCCCTTTTGCTAGGTTTTGGCGGATTGTAACGGATAAAAATAGCTCTCTGCCAGCTTCAATTTCTTCTATAATAACGGTTGGCACATTGCACTTGTGTGATAAACCAAGTGGAGTTAGACCTAATGCTTCGCGTTTTCTTTGTATAAATTGAGCTAAAGTATCCATATTTTGATTATAAATTAAACATGTATATATTAAAAGTCTACTTGAGTTAAAACAATGAGATTTTAAAGAGACCCTGAAATAAATTCAGGGTGACACCGAAAAGCGTTAATCTTAATGTCATTCTGAACTTGTTTCAGAATCTCTACAACTCTTTTGTGGCAGTGGTTTAGTATAAATATTAGTCAAAAATAAATATTAACAAATGTTAAGTAAATCAATGAAAAAATAAAGTTATCTTAACATTACTTCACAAAAGGGTTGAAATTTTTATATAAATCTGATATACTAAAGATATACAAATTATATACTTCGTTTTGCAAGTTAAGAGGTCTTGCATAAGAAAATTTTAAAAGTCTGTTTTTTAATTTATTAATTACCACCACAAGAAAGAGAAAGTACGAAGAAGATTCGTGCAGCTTAGTTCGTCTGTTAAAAATTATGTTTTAATGGCTTACTTTGTCATGCAAAAAATGTTGATTTTTTGAAAATCGTCGTTATATATAAAATAAAAATTAAAACCAAGAGAATAAAATGAGAGTTGAATATTAGAATGAGGAGAGATGCTTATGAAAAATTGTCCTGTTGAAATGAAAAAAAGTTTTACAAACCCTGCAAAATCAGAAGTTTTAGCTAGCGATAATGATACAACATTATCATTATATGTTAGAGAATTAGCTTCAATCAAATCATTGTCACCATTAGAAGAAAAAGCCGTTGCAAAAAGAGCTCAAGAAGGTGATAAAGAAGCTAAAAAACAATTAGTTCAAGCTAACTTAAAATTAGTTATTACAATTGCTAAAAAAGCAATTCACATGTCTAGCTTACCTTTAATTGACTTAATTCAAGAAGGCAACTTAGGTTTAATGATTGCAGCTGAAAAATTTAACTACAAATTAGGCTACAAATTCTCAACTTATGCAAGCTGGTGGATTAAACAATCTATGTTCAAAGCTATTTCTGAACAAGGTCACAGCATGAAGATTCCTGTATACATTCAAGAAACATTATCAAAATTCTCTAAAATCAAATCTGAAATGGAAAGAGAATACAACTGCCAAGTTAGAACTCAAGATGTAGCAGAAAAAATGAACATTTCTGCAGACAAAATTGATACATACTTAGCTGCATATTCAAAATCAGTTTCATTAGAAGGCGGTTTTGAAAACGATAACGGCAAAGAAACTTCATTAGCTGATATCTTAGCAGATGATAAAGCAAGCGTACACTCAGCAGTAGAATACGAAGGCTTGAAAAATGATATCGAAATGGTTGTTTCAACATTAAAAGAACGCGAACAAGAAGTTGTAAAAATGCGTTACGGCTTAGGCAATATGGCAAAAAGAACATTAGAAGAAATCGGCAACATTTATGGCGTAACAAAAGAATGCATCAGACAAACTGAATTAAGAGCATTGAAAAAAATGAAAGCTCAAGGTCAAGACGTTTTAGCTTGCTATATTGACTAATCAATAAGTCAATAAGGGTTAAGTCGTTAAGTCAAATTATAATTAAAATGACATTTTGATAATAAATGAACTTATAGACTTATAGCCTTAAAGTCTTAATGACTAAAAAACACACCGTATCTGTTAATAAATAAAGTACACTCATTTAATATTCAACAACAATTCAACATTCAACATAAGCGAGAGAGAACAACGAGAAAAAGAGAAAGAAAATAAGGTTTTAAAAAGTAGTGGGCGATGATGAAATCACCGCCCGCTTTTTTCGTACATAGAAGAAATAACAAATAATATATGTCAATAGATTTTAGAGATTATACTAAACCTTCTTTAACCGCTTTAACGGCAGCTTGAACTCGGTCACTCACGCACATTTTCTGAAGAATTGAGCAAACATGAGCTTTGGCAGTGTGAACAGAAACGATTAATTCTTTTGCAATTTCTGTGTTACTTTTGCCCATAACAAGGTGTTTTAGCACTTCGTATTCGCGTTCAGTTAGTGGAACTCGTCCCTCTTGTGACATTGTGTTTGACAGAATTCGAGTGCTTTCGACTTTGGGAAATGAGTTCAAAGCCATTTGAGCAACTTCTGGATCAAGCCAGCAAACACCTTTTGCAACATCTCTTACAACATCGGCAAGTTTTGTTGGGTCAATGTCTTTTAGACAATATGCAGTTGCACCAGAACTTAGTGCTGCTAAAACTTCTTCTTCTCTGTCGTGAGAAGTTAGAGCAATAACTTTAATTTTAGGATTAAATTCTTTTACTTTTATAGTCGCTTCGATACCATTCATTTTCGGTAGACCTAAGTCCATTAGAACGACATCTGGGTTAGTCTTTTTGATAGCTTCTAAACCTTCAAATGCATCTTCGCATTCGCCAACAACTTCAATGTCAGGATTTGCATTTAGAGCGCATCTTAGACCTACTCTTGTCAGTTTGAAGTCTTCAATAATAACGACTGATATAGTTTTTGTTTGGGGTAATGACATTTTTAACTCTCCTTTGCTTATTACAATTCTATTAAATTACACTTTCCATTATTTTGTAATTAACCAGCCGTCTAGTATTACATTAGCTAAGTGGCTAGTATTTGTTTTAAAATGACTTAACTTATTTGGGCTAAAACATATAGGCAGTAATGTTTTTAGAGGATTTAACCGCGTGGGTGAAAACATGTTCTTGATTAAAAATTTTTTCTATTATAAAATTAAAAAAGAAAGAAATATGAGGTTTTAAAATGGATCAAATTATTAGAGTTGCATGGGATTTAAACGAAAATACAGAAAATAGATACCAATTAGTATATGAAATTGCTGAATTGGCTAAAAAATTAGTAGATGAAAACCAAGCAAGAAAAGCAAGAGAAGATGCTTTTGGTTTTGATGAATACAACAACTTTGATAACTCTTATAAAAAAGAAAATCCGGTAGAACACGCTATCATGGTTAAAGCGTCAGAAGCCGATGATAATAGACTTGTTGGTTAATCTAGCAAGAAAAGTGTTTATTATTTATTTAGGAGATTTTAATAGATGCAATTAAAAGAAACAGTTGATTATATCAACGAAAAAACAAACAATTTTGCACCTGAAATCGCAATTGTATTGGGTTCAGGTTTAGGCGATTTTGCAGATGATTTTTGTGATATCGCATTATCATACAAAGATATTCCAGGATTTGAAGCATCAACAGTAAAAGGTCACAAAGGCCAGTTAGTTTTTGCGACTGTTGCTGGCAAAAAAGTTGTAATGATGCAAGGTCGTTTCCACTATTACGAAGGACACCCAATTCAAAAAGTTGTATACCCTGTAAAAGTATTCAAAAAATTAGGTGTAAAAACTTTAATCGTAACAAACGCTGCTGGTGGTATTAATAGAACATTTAATGCTTCAGACTTGATGTTAATTACAGATCATATCAACTTCATGCACGTAAATCCATTAATTGGACCAAACGATGAAGAATTAGGACCAAGATTCCCAGATATGACAGAAGTTTATAAAAAAGACTTGCAAGAAATTGCTATGACAGCTGCTAAAAAATTAGACATCAACTTGAAAAAAGGTGTTTATATGGCTCTTACAGGTCCTAACTACGAAACCCCATCAGAAACAAAAATGGTTGAATTGTTAGGCGCAGATGCAGTTGGTATGTCGACAGTTCCAGAAGCAATGACAGCAAATTACTGTGGTATGAAGGTTCTAGGTATTAGCTGTATTTCTAACGCAGCAGCTGGTATTACAGGTGAAGTTCTTTCTCACCAAGAAGTTATTGAAGCTGCAAACGCAGTTAAAGGCAAATTCAAATCATTGTTATTTGAATGTGTTAAAGCAATGTAAGTTTTGAAAATAATTTAATTTTTAAAGCAACGGCGGAGTCAAAGACTCCGCCACAGTTTTATTTTGCCAAGTCATGTATGTAGCCCTAATGTCATCCTGAACTTGTTTCAGGATCTTATAAACTTGAGACCCTGAAATAAATTCAGGGTGACATAAATTTTAAATTGAAATTTCTCAAAAATAAACAATTGTAACGACATGTAAAGATGAATTTTAAAATGCCTGAAACCCAGCTATAATCACTATATGATATGATATGATATGATATGAGGGGCTTTATGACTAAGTTAGGCAATTTTTTATCTGCACCAAACTTACATGAACTATCAAAACAGAATGTGTGTAAATAGTTTTTAAAACAAAAGGAAGGTGTAGAAATGAACATTACTAACAATGCTGCTCAGCCAAGTTTTCAGGCAAGAATTAAGAAAAATGATTACATGGAAAATTTCGTTAGAGGTTTAGACAAAAAAGAACACGCTCAATTTAAAGAAGCCCTAACAAATTTAGCAAAAGTTGCTCCAAATGATGTTGTTGAAATTAAACAAACAGCTCAAGGTGGTGGCGGTTCAACCTCTATCGGTGATGTTGGTGAATGGTCTCCAGAGTACAAAATTACAAACATGGCTAATCCAAAACAATCAATGACAACAAATAAACAAATGACTGCTAAAAGAATGATTAATTTAATTAATGAATTAGCAAATCCAAAATCAGAAGCTCACGCAAAAGTATTCAATGACAATAACGATGTATTTGATATGATGGCTTAAGCTCATTAAAAGGTTATTAGTATTTTAAATTCGAAAGGTTTTAAGAAATGCAAATTAATGCAAATATGACACAACCAAGTTTTACAGCAAGAGTTGAGGATAAATCTTCAAGAAATTTTAAAAATGAAGTTTTGCAACTTCCTGCAAAACAACAAGCAAGGTATTATAATGCAATTCAAAAACTTTATGAAGTTGCACCGAAAGATACTGTTACAATTTCAGGTTCTTATGGTGATATTTCTTGGGGTGGTGGCTTTAAATTGACAAGTACTGCCAATCCTAAACAATCAGTAAAAATGGGTAATTGCTCTGTTGAAAAGTTTATCAAAACTTTAGAAAAAGTCGCAGACCCAAAATCAGAAGAACATCATACATTGTTAGATAATAGACAAGATATTTTTGATATGATGGCATAGTTAGTAATACAAAACACATAAAATTGAAGACCGGCGAAGCCAAAGGCTTCGCCGTCGTTGTTTGTTTTTGTCATACCGCATAAGTGAACGAAAGTGAACGCATTGCGGTATCTTTAAAATATCTAATTATTTAAATTTGTAAAGAATTAAAATTTTAGTCTAGAATTTCATTCTGAGTTGGAATAATATTCTAGTATGATTAATATGAACCAAAAAGTTGATGAATTCAAGAAAAATTTAATATTAGATACTGCAAGTGAGTATTTCAAAAATTTGGGTTATGAAAAAACTCAGATTGATAAAATTTCTAAAGATTTGAGTATCGGAGTAGGCACTATTTATGGTTATTTCAAATCTAAAGAAGGGTTGTTTTTGGCTTGGTTGCAGTTTGTAATTGATAAAGCGTATGCTGAAATTAAAGAACATTGCGCTGATTCAATTACTCCTGTTGAAAAGTTGAAAATGATTGTTGATTATAAAATCAAATATTTTGAAAAGAATAAAACAACAATCAAGGGTTATATGCAAAATAACCAATTCTTCTTACGTGGTATTTCTCGTCGTAAAGAACACCCTATGGCAAGAGTTTACCAATATTGTGCCGATATTATAAAAGAATTGAAACCAATGGACGATAATGAAGCGTACCTTTTGGCGACAATTTTTGACGGTATAATCAACTGTTATATAGAAAATTCTTTTGAGGAAGATAATTTATCACTGAAAAAAGACGAAATAGTGGAAAGATTTTTACGATTGGTTGGAGTGTAATGAAAAAGATTTTAAGTTTATTTTTTATAGCTGGAATGTTTTTAATGCAACCTGCGTTCAGTGCAGAGGTTAAAAAAGGTGGTATTCAGCACGTAGATTTAACTTTTGAACAAGCGTACGAATTAATGCTTGAAAATAATAACAAATTGAAGGCTTATAATGAATTAATTAAACAAATGAAGTATGAAAAACGTTCCGCATTGGGACAATTTTCTCCAAAAGTAGGCTTAAATGCTACTTATATTCACTTTAACGATAATTTGACACTAACTTCTAACGGTTCAATGAGTGCATCTTTTTTACCAACTCCAATTTCGTTCGGTGCTCAAACATTAATTCAAGATAAAAATGTGTTTACAGCTGGTGGTGCTGTTGTTTGGAATATCTTTACAGGTGGTAAATTGTTATCAAACCACGCTGCAGCAAGAGCCAAATTAGAAGCATCTAACGAAAAATATAGAGAAGTTCAAGACGATTTAACTTTAGAACTTGTAAAACGCTATTATGGCTTGAGAATGGCAAGAGATGTTGTTAAAGTTAGAAAACAAGTAGCTGACGGTATTGGACAACACTTGAAGGACGCTAAATTATTAGAAAAAGAAGGTATTATTTCTAAATCAGAGCGTTTACACGCAGAAGTTGCTTATGCAGATGCAATGCGTGATTACAAAGCCTCTTTGAGAGATGCAAATGTAATTGAAGAAGGTTTGAAAACTTTGATTAAAGCGCAAGATGCAAGTTTGAAGGATGTTTATATTCAACCAAATTCTTTATTGTTTGTTTATGACGATAGCACAATTGACGTTGTTGCAATGAAAGAGAATGTTAAAGCAAACAATCCGCAATTAAAACAATTAAGAGCGAAGAAAAAAGCCCTAAACGCTAAATATCATGCTAAAATGGCAAATTATTCACCAACATTAAGTCTTTTTGCTTATGATGTAGCTGCTGCAAGTCATTTATCAGAGGCATTTCCAAGAGCTGCAATTGGTGGCACTGCAAATTGGTTATTGTTTGACGGTTTTTCAAGATTGAATGACGTTAAGGCCGCAAATTGCGAAAGAAAAATGGTAGATTTTGAAATCTCAGACGCAGAATATAACCTAGAAAGCCTTGTTGTAAAACAATATCAAGAGTTGATGAAATATAAAGAACAATATGACAGTTCTTCAAAATCAATAGAAAATGCAAAAGAGGCATTGAGAACTTCATCATTGGCGTTTAAAGAAGGCTTTGGAACTTCTTTACAAGTTACAGATGCTCAAATGATGTTGTCAAAGGTTAAAATTGAACGACTAAATTCAATTTACAACTATGATGTAACTTTAGCGGATTTATTAAAAACAAACGGTGACACAAAAGCTATTTTAAACTATGTGTCAAATTCTAAAACAGAAAAATTTTAAGCGAGGATAATATGAGTAAAAAAGCAATTACAGGAGTATTTTTTGTAGCAGTAATTTTAGCCGTAATAGGTTGTGTTTATGCGTTTATGCAAGCAAATACAATGTTGTTACAAGGTGAAGTTGATGTCAAAACAGTTGATTTAGCATCAAAAATTACAGGTCGTATAGAAAAAATTAATTATAAAAAAGGCGACAGAGTTAAAAAGGGTGATGTTTTAATTGCTCTTGATACTCCAGAAATTAACGCGAAAGCTGCTCAGGTTGATGCAACAGTTCAATTAGCCCTAGCGCAACAAGAAAAAGTTAATAATGGCGCTAGAAACGAACAAATTAGTATGGCAAAAGCCTCTAGAGATTTAGCTAAAAAGACTTTTGACAGATTAAATAGATTGCATGATGAAGGTGTAATTCCGACTCAAAAACTTGATGAAGCAAGAGCTAAATATCAAGCTGCGCAAGACAATTACAATATGCTAGTTACAGGTAGCCGTATGGAAGACAAACTTTCGGCTGCCGCAAATGTTAAACGTGCAATGGGCGCAAATGATGAAGTTCAATCATACTTGAAAGAAAACACAATTGTTGCTCCGATTGACGGCGTAATCACAGAAATTAACGTTGAAGAAGGCGAACTTGTTGGCGCGGGCTATCCGATTGTTACTATCGTTGACGATAACGACTGTTGGGTTGTGTTCAACTTAAGAGAAGACTTATTAACTAAAATTAAAGACGGCACAGAATTCAACGTAAAAATTCCTGCAATGGGCAAAGAACCTATAAAAGTTAGAGTAAATTATATCTCTGTAATGGGTGATTTTGCCAATTGGCGTGCTACAAAAGCAAAAGGTGATTTTGATATGAAAACTTTTGAAGTTCGTGCAGTTCCTGTTGAAAAAGTTGAAGGTCTACGTGCCGGCATGAGTGCAGTTTTTGATTGGAAGAAACTTAAATAATGTCATTAAAAAGTGTTGTAAAACGAGAAATAAGACGAATTTATAAAGAGCCATTGTTTTGGACAGTGGCATTTATAATGCCGTTGGCGATGTGCTTGATAATCTGTTTGATTTTTTCAAAAGGTTCTCCAACAGATATGCCAATAGCCGTTTTGAATGATGATAATTCGGCTTTTTCAAGAATGTTTGTAAGAGATTTAGAGGCTTTGCCTTCTTGCTCTGTAAAATATAATGTTACAAGCCTTGAAGAAGGTCGTCAGTTGCTTACAGAGGGTAAAGCGTACGCTTTTGTTGCTATTCCTCGTGATTTTCAACGCGATATTTATAGATTAAAACAACCAAAACTTTTATTTTATTACAATAATCAAAGAATTTTGATAGGCGGAATTATCTCAAAAGATGTGACAATGCTTGTTCAAACGATGATGGTAGGACTAGATGCGACAATTCGTTCAAAACGAGGTTTGCCAATGGACGAAGCTATTAAGCAAGCTAATTTGATTAGAGTTAATGAACACGTTCGTTCAAATCCTTATTTTAATTATCAATATTTCCTTTCTATTGTTGCATTTGGTCATATTTTGCAAATTCATTTAATTTTAACAATGCTTTGGGCTTTAGGAACAGAATTTAAGTATGGTACTACAAAAGAGTGGCTAAAATCAGCTGACGGTTCAATAATTAAGGCATATTTTGGTAAATTAATTCCTTATTTTGCAGTATTTTTAATGCTTTTTGCCATTTTATTCGGTACATATTTTATAATAATGGGAATTCCATACACAGGTGATTGGTTTATGGGTATTTTATCAACTCTTTTATTCATTTTCACTTGTTGTTGTGTTTCAATCATTTTTATTTCAATCAACGGTAATTTTAGATACGGTTTAAGCAATGCAGCGTTCTATGTAGCAATGGGTTTTGCTTTTGCTGGTGTAACTTATCCTGTAATGGTTATGCCATGGATTGCAAAGGCTTACAGCGCCACTTTACCGTTAAGTTATTGGGTTCAAGTTATGATTGATCAATCCTTGAGACAAATTCC
>ERZ808286.524-NODE-524-length-24773-cov-4.466421_pt1 | contig 24773 bp, 16 predicted proteins | sample MGYA00521276_ERZ808286 | MGnify/ENA primary metagenome ERZ808286 (study PRJEB31516, sample SAMN03275607) | gut metagenome | biome: mammalia-associated habitat; material: feces | host: Papio cynocephalus | place: Kenya | collected 2012-08-01 ... | reverse complement strand
AGAGCCTGAGTATGATTTTGTAGCTCCTGTCGATGGCTTTCGACACCAGTTCTGGGTAATTGACGATGCAGGGGATATCAAGCTTGTTACCGATGAGTTTGCCAAGATACCATCACTTTATATAGCAGATGGACATCACCGGTCTGCTGCCGCAGCTCTTGTAGGGGCGGAAAAAGCCAGGAATAATCCTAGCCATACAGGAAAAGAGGAATATAATTACTTTATGGCAGTCTGCTTTCAAGCGTCCCAGCTAACCATTCTTGATTATAACCGGGTTATTAAAGACCTTAATGGGCTAAGCCCTGAGTCTTTTCTTAATGCATTGTCAAAGAATTTTGTAGTTACCTGTAAGGGTACAGACATTTATAAGCCGACCAAGCTCCATGAATTTTCCATCTATCTTGAGGGGAAATGGTATTGCCTTGAAGCGCGGCCTGGAACATTTGACGATACAGATCCGATAGGTGTGCTTGACGTGGATATTTCCAGCCGGCTGATTCTTGATGATATTTTAGGAATAAAAGACCTTCGCAGTAGTGACCGGATAGATTTTGTGGGCGGCTTGCGTGGCTTGGACGAACTCAAGCGCCGCGTGGACAGTGGCGAGATGAAATTGGCTCTGGCACTTTATCCAGTATCCATGCAGCAGATTATGGATATAGCTGATAGCGGTAAGATAATGCCTCCAAAGGCTACATGGTTCGAACCGAAATTACGTTCAGGACTTGTCATTCATAAATTGGAATGAAATCGGACGAGTATAAAACGATAACAGCGCAGGTAGGCGAGGGATTTTACTCCGAGAAAAGGAGCAAGTTCCTTGCCTTTGCTCATCATGTGACCACGGTTGACGAGGCTCGTGCTCTTGTTGAACGGTACCAAAAGAAATTCTTTGATGCCCGCCATGTTTGTTATGCCTATATGCTTGGGGCTCAGCGTGACGAATTCCGCGCTAATGATGACGGCGAGCCAAGCAGTACTGCTGGCAAGCCCATTCTTGGGCAAATAAACAGCAATGGGCTGACTGATATCCTGGTCATTGTGGTGCGTTATTATGGAGGTGTCAACTTAGGCACAGGAGGGCTGATTGTTGCTTATAGAACGGCGGCGGCCGATGCCATTAGCCATTGCAAGTTTGAAGTGAGGCAGGTTGAGAGCACAGTCACTTACAGGTTCGCGTATGTGATGATGAATGATGTGATGCGTGTCGTTAAGGAGATGCAGCCGCGAATTGTCAGCCAGAAATTTGATAACACATGTGAAATAACGCTGTCTATTCGCCAGTCAGAGGCTGATCACCTGCGCGAACGGCTGGCCCACCTCTCTTTTGGCGAGTAGATTCCACAGGGACAGCGTGATCATGAAGCAAAAAGATAAAATGATGGACACCAAAAAAATTAGTATCAGTGACTATAACTATCCATTGCCAGATGACAGAATCGCCAAGTTCCCCATTAAGGAGCGAGACCTTTCCAAGTTGCTTGTCTACCGTCATGGTGAGGTTAGTGAGGATATCTTTTTTCATCTGCCTGACTATCTTCCCAGGGGATCTCTGATGGTTTTTAACAACACAAAGGTGATACAGGCTCGCCTTCATTTCAGAAAGGATACCGGTGCGCTCATTGAGATTTTCTTGTTAGAGCCGGCTATGCCTGCAGACTACGAACAGATGTTTGTAAGTCGTGGGCATTGCGAGTGGTTTTGCCTGGTTGGAAATCTGAAGAAATGGAAAGAGGGCCGTTTGTCCAAGCAGATACAGGTGGGGAGCAGGGTTGTTACTGTGACAGCCCTGCGGATTGAGGAGATGCCAACATCTCACCGGATAGCTCTTGACTGGGATGACACTGAAGTCACATTGGCTGATGTGCTTGATGCTACTGGCGAACTGCCCATTCCTCCCTACCTGAATCGTAAGACAGAGGAAAGTGACAAAACCGCTTATCAGACTGTTTATTCAAAGATAAAGGGGAGTGTGGCCGCCCCTACGGCCGGACTGCATTTTACGGACGAAGTACTGGCCGACCTTGATGCGCATGGCATAGAACGTGAAGAACTTACTCTTCATGTGGGCGCAGGGACGTTCAAGCCTGTAAAGAGTGAGAGAATAGAGGGGCATACCATGCACACCGAATTCTTTTGTGTCGAGCGAAAGACAGTGGCCCGGCTTGTCGCTCATCAAGCCCAGGCCATTGCCGTGGGGACAACAAGCGTGAGAACGCTTGAAAGTCTTTATTATATAGGGTGTAAACTGTTGAAGACACCCAACATCCAAGAGCAGAATCTGCGCGTCGGACAGTGGGAACCTTATGAGGCCCAAGGCGCACCATCGTTGTTGCCAACGCCTGTCCAGGCACTTCAGGCTGTTGTTGACTATTTGGACTGTAATGGCTTGAAATCTTTGAATGCCAGTACGCAGATAATCATTGCTCCAGGCTATGACTATAAGGTTGTGAAAATGTTAGTTACTAATTTTCATCAGCCTCAGAGCACCCTTCTTCTATTGGTGAGTGCGTTTGTCAACGGGGACTGGCGGAAAATTTACGACTATGCGTTAGCCCATGGCTTCCGTTTTCTCAGCTATGGAGACAGTTCACTTCTGATTCCATAATCAATCCGGAGTTTTTATATGTGTTTAATCCCTTTTTATTTTAAACGATGAAAGTCGGCGATTTTGTAAGATTCTTGAATGAGGTTGGCGGTGGCAGGGTAGCTGGCTTCCCCTCGAAAAATGTTGTCCTTGTCAAAGACGAGGATGGGTTTCAGGTACCTGTGGCATTGAATGATGTCATTGTTGTGGAAGACAACCGTGATGAGCGTCAGAATGTAACGAATGAAAGGTCTGACGATGAGAAAAGAAAAGCGCAGAAGGGCGGCACTGCCGCTGTTCTCCATAAGGATATCGTCGGGCATAATGTGGCAGACTATGAACGCAGCGGCGGTGAAGCACTGTCTGCCTATGTGGCTTTTGTACCCCTTGACACTTTACAATTGTCATCGACGCGTTTTGAAGTTTATTTCATCAATGACTGTAACTATGAAATGAGCTTCACTGTTACAACAGCTGAAGGGAATGGGTGGAAACTGCGTGCCGCAGGTGTCGCGGAGCCTAATACAAAGATGTTTATCGGTGAACTTGGCCGTGAAGAACTCAACGAATGGGGGCGGGTAGGAGTGCAGCTGAGCGCTTATAAGCGGAAAAAGACATTTTTGTTCAAGCCCACTGTTGACGTCCAGCTGCGTGTTGACACTGTTAAATTCTATAAGCTGCACACCTTTGCAGTCAATGATTTTTTTGAACAGAATGCCCTTGTCTATACGATTGTTGAAAGCGACAAGGTGGCGCGCCCTCTTGTGGTTGATGCCAAGTTGCTTAAACGGGGAATGGCCCAGAAAAGGATTCTTGACACCAAGCCGGCCAGAAAGGACTCCGAGAGAGCGAGTAGCAGCAAAGACAGCCCTGTTGTCGTCGATTTGCATGCAAGTGAGTTATTGGAGACAACGGCGGGGCTTTCTTCCGCTGACATTTTGAACTATCAGATGGAAACTTTCAGAAAAACACTGTCTCAGTATGCCAAGAAGAAAGGCACACGCATTGTCTTCATTCATGGCAAAGGCGAGGGGGTGCTTCGCCACGCGATAGTGAACGAGATGCGTTACCGCTATAAGCAATACACATATCAAGACGCCTCTTTCCAAGAATATGGATATGGGGCAACGGAGGTAAGAATATGAGATACGGATTGATGACCGTTGCAGCGGCAGTACCAGCGGTGCGGGTGGCTGATGCATACTTTAACGAGCGTGAAACCGAGCGGCTGGTGGCAGAAGCCAGCCTTCAGGGAGCGGAAATCGCGGTTTTCCCTGAGCTTGGAATCACGGGCTACTCTTGTCAGGACTTGTTTCGCAGTCAGCAGTTGCTTGAAAGTGCCGATGAAGCGCTTGCACGTTTGGTTGACTTTTCACGCCAGTATGCGTTGATGATTGTGGTTGGCATGCCCGTGCGGACAGGTAGCCAGCTTGTAAACTGTGCTGTGGTGGTCCAGCATGGCAATATTTGTGGGGTCATCCCCAAAAGCTATTTGCCTAACTATGGCGAGTTTTATGAACGGCGCTGGTTCGCCCCTGCTTGCGACATAGCTTGCCAAACGGTGATGTTGGCGGGCCGCGAGGTAATTCTTTCTGCTGAGAGAACATTGTTTGTAACACCATCCGGGGTGAAAGTTGGGGTAGAATTGTGTGAGGATGTCTGGGCGCCCAATCCTCCCAGTACAGCGCTCGCGCTGGCCGGTGCCAATGTGATTGTCAACCTGTCGGCTACCGATGAGCTGATAGGCAAGCATACCTATCTCAAACAGCTTCTCTCCAGTCAAAGTGCGCGAACAATATGTGCTTACGTCTATTCCAGCTGTGGTTTTGGTGAGAGCACTCAGGATGTTGTTTATGGCGGCAACGCCATGGTTTATGAGAATGGGCGTCTTCTGGCTGACTCCAAGCGTTTCTCGTTAAGCCCACAGTTAGTTGTCGCTCAGATTGACATCGAGCGGATTCAGGCCGAGCGCAGGGCAAATACGACTTTTTCTGCCTCCATGAGGGGTGCTCAGGCGCATACAGTGCATACAGGGTCAACAGAATCCAATGTGCCCTTTGTCTTGAGACGAGATGTCAATCCATGGCCGTTTATTCCTAATTCGTCGGATATGGAGAATGCCTGTGAGGAGATATTGAGTATACAGACATTGGGACTGGCCAAGCGGCTTGCCCACACACATTGCAAGCGTGTGGTGGTTGGCATCAGTGGGGGGCTTGACTCAACGTTGGCACTTCTTGTCTGTGTGCGTGCCTTTGATGTGCTGGGTGCAGACCGTAAAGGAATCATAGGTATTACAATGCCTGGCTTCGGTACCACAGACCGCACCCATGACAATGCGGTTTCCCTGATGCACACCCTTGGGGTCGCAGCGCGAGAAATAAACATAAGTACAAGTGTCATGCAGCATTTTCAGGATATTGGACATGACAGTGCTGTGCATGACGTGACTTACGAGAATTGCCAGGCCCGTGAGCGCACTCAGATATTGATGGATGTGGCTAACCAGGTGGGGGGGCTGGTGATAGGCACAGGTGACCTTAGCGAATTGGCTCTGGGATGGGCTACCTACAATGGAGACCATATGTCTATGTATGGTGTAAACGCGGGGGTGCCCAAAACGCTTATTCGCTACTTGGTGCGTTATATGGCTCTCTATAAGGTGGACAAGTTGTCAAAGGCCACTTTGCTTGACATCATTGACACGCCAATCAGTCCAGAGCTGATTCCCGCAGACAAGGCGGGGCAAATCAAGCAGAAGACCGAAGACTTGGTCGGACCCTATGAGCTGCATGATTTCTTTCTTTATAACTATCTGCGCTTTGGGTTTAAGCCTGAGAAAATCCAGTTGCTGGCGGAGCGTGCTTTCAATGGCACACATCCCCATGCGGGGGTTTACGATGCCGACACTGTTGCGCACTGGCTCAAGAATTTCTTTCATCGCTTTGTGTCCCAGCAGTTCAAGCGGTCTTGTCTGCCCGACGGACCAAAGGTTGGGAGTGTCAGTCTCAGTCCGCGAGGCGACTGGAGGATGCCGAGCGATGCCACAAATTTCTTCCTGCGGTCTTAGGATGCTCACGTCTGCTTTTTGTCCGAACCGTTCCAATTGAGAATGACAAGAGGTTGTCCGCACTTGGAGCGTATGCTCAAACGGCTTGAAATCTAAATCCGAAACTTTGGAGGCGGATAAGAGTTGGAAAGAAAGGCTTTTCTTACACTGAACCGCCTGTTTCGGTCGGGTGCCCGGCTTGGGCTTGACTGCCGAGCAGCCATAGTTTGAATGATTCGAAATCACGCCTCATCGGCACACTCTGCTTTTTCCCCTTCATGAAAGCAGCTAACCGTCCGGGGATTGGCACATCGGCATGGGTGGCCTTTTCCACTGTCTCGTTGAACTTTGCCGGATGGGCCGTCTCGCAGAACACGCCGGTCTCACCCTGCTTGAGCTGGTCTGCAAGTGCTTGGTAGCCACAAGCTCCGTGGGGGTCAAGGATGTAACCATGCTGTTGGTAACAGTCTGCCATGGCCTTTATGATTTGGTCGTCAGTGTAGGTGGCACCGCTGATGAGTGATGCAATCTGTCTGTGACTGTTCTTGTAGAGGTCGAGTATGCGGGCAAAGTTGCTTGGCGCGCCAACATCCATGGCGTTTGCTATGGTCTGTCTGCTGGCCTTAGGGGTATAGTTGCCTGTCTTTAAGTATTGGTAAAAGATGTCGTTGGCGTTATTGGCTGCGATGAACCGCTTGATGGGCAGCCCCATGGCATGTCCGAAGAGTGCTGCTGTGATATTGCCAAAGTTTCCGCTGGGCACGCAAACCACCAGTTGGTTGGCTTTGCCCATGGCTTTCATTTGTGAATAGGCGTAGAAATAGTAGAATGCTTGGGGCAGGAAACGCGCCACATTGATAGAGTTGGCCGAGGTGAGCTTCATGCTGCTGTTCAGTTCCTTGTCCATAAAGGCACTCTTCACCAGTGCTTGGCAGTCGTCAAAGGTGCCGTCTACCTCTATGGCCGTGATGTTCTGGCCCAGCGTGGTGAACTGGCTCTCCTGGATGTGGCTCACTTTGCCCTTGGGATAGAGTACATAGACGTGAATGCCCTCGACGCCAAGAAAGCCGTTGGCTACGGCCGAGCCGGTATCGCCGCTGGTCGCCACAAGCACGTTGACCTGTTCGTGCAGCCCATCCTGGCGAATGAAGTACTGCAAGAGGCGGGCCATGAAGCGGGCGCCTACATCCTTGAAAGCAAGGGTAGGGCCGTGAAACAGCTCTAAACTGTAAATGTTGTCGGTCACAGGCTTGACCGGGCAGTCAAACGAAAGGGTGTCGTATACAATTTTTCTGAGCGCGTCAGCCTCGACATCCTCGCCGAAAAAGGCATCCGCCACTGCGTAGGCCGTCTCCTGGAATGACAGTTGTCCTATGCGGTCGAAAAAGCCCTTGTCCAAATGTTTGATGTGCTCGGGCATATAAAGTCCGCGGTCTTCGGCCAAACCTTTGACCACTGCTTTGTGGAGCGTGGCCAAAGGCGCCTGTTTGTTGGTGCTGTAATAGTTCATGAGAAATTGAAAAGTCGGGTTGTTATTGTGCCATGAAGGTGTCCATAAACTCGTGGAATCTGAGCAGACCGTATCCGCCGTTGGTGCAGCTCTGCTCGTCATAGTACTGCACATGGTCTGGGCTGATGCCCGGATGCCAGACGAGGAAAGGCACAGGCTCTGCCACATGTGTCCTTATTTCCACAGGGGTGGGGTGGTCTGGCAGGATGGCAATGCTCACCGGGTTGTCAGTCCACCTGCTTGTCTCCTCGTAGATGGGCCTGACTATGCGGCGGTCCAGATAGTCAATGGTCTTGAGCTTGAGGTCTAAGTCTCCGTCATGGCCAGCCTCATCGCTGGCCTCGATGTGCAGGAAAACAAAGTCATAGTCGCCTTGCAGGGCCTTGATGGCGGCCTGTGCTTTGCCCTCGTAGTCTGTGTTGGCCAAACCTGTCATGCCGTCAACGACAATTCTGTCAAGGCCGGCATACTTGCCGATGCCTCTGATGAGGTCTACTGCTGAAATGACAGCCCCTCGTCTCACCTGTGGATACATCTCCTGCAAGGTCTTCATGCGTGGACGGTATCCGCCGCTCCATGGCCAGATACTGTTGGCCTTTGTCGCCCGGCCTTGGTTGAAAGGGTGCTTGGACAGAAGCTCCTGCGAGCTGACAATCAGTCTGTTCAACAAGCTGGCGGTCTCCTGTGCTGTCATTCGCCCGGCTTCCACGGGGGCGTTCTCCTCCGCCCTGACAAGAAGCGGTTTCCACTGCTCGTCTGGGTGGTCATGTGGCGGGGCACACACGATATGCTTGCTGCCTCCCTTGATGATGAGCAGGTGACGGTACTGTATGCCAGTGATGAAGTGGACTCGCTCATCGCCCAAATGCTTGTCAAGGTACTTTATCAGAACATCCCCCTCGTCGGTGGCCAAATGGCCGCCGTGATGATTTATAATGCGTCCGTTGTCGAGCGTGACAATGTTGCACCTGATGGCCATGTCGCCAGGCTCCATGTCGTAGCCTATGCTAGCAGCTTCGAGCGGTCCGCGTCCCTCATACACTTTGTTGAGGTCATACCCCAGGATAGCAGTGTTAGCTACCTCGCTTCCAGGACTGAACCCGTTGGGCACTGTGAGCAAACGCCCAGACCGGCCTAAACGGGCCAGCTTGTTCATAAACTCGGGCCTGGTATACTGGAGCGGTGTTTTTCCACCTAGCCGTGCAACAGGGTGGTCAGCCATTCCGTCGCCCAGGATTATCAGATGTTTCATAGTCAAGTGTTCGAAGAAATCATTAGATGTTGGCTATTGACATGATGTTGGCAAACACGCCTGCGGCTGTCACGCTTGCCCCTGCGCCGTAGCCTTGGATTAGCATGGGGTACTCCTTGTAGCGCTCGGTGGTGAGCAGTACAATGTTGTTGGAACCCTCCAGCCCATAGAAAGGGTGGTGCTGCGACACTTCCTGCAGCGACACCTTGGTTCTCCCATGGTCCATTGCTGCCACAAAGCGCCAGCGTTTCCCCTCCCGTTCCAACACCTTTCTGCGCCGCTCAAAGTCATCGTCAAGCGTGGGGAGCTTGTTCCAAAAGTCCTCCAATGTTCCCTTGAACATCTCGTCGGGGATAAACAGGTGTTTCTCTACATCGTCCTGCTCCACCTTGTAGCCCGCCTCGCGAGTGAGAATCACCAGCTTTCTCACCACGTCCTTGCCGCTCAGGTCAATGCGGGGGTCTGGTTCGCTGTATCCCTGTTCCTTGGCCCTCCTTACGGTTTCCGAGAAAGGCACGCTGGCGGACAGCTCGTTGAAGATGAAGTTGAGGGTGCCGCTCAGAACTGCCTCAATCTTCAGAATCTTGTCGCCAGAGTTTCTAAGGTCGTTGATGGTGCCTATGATGGGAAGTCCGGCACCGACGTTTGTCTCGAACAGAAACTTGACACCCTTTTGCAGGGCGGTCTCTTTCAGCCTGATGTAGCTCGCGTAGTCACTTGAGGCCGCCACCTTGTTGGCTGCAACCACTGAGATGTTGTGCTCCAACAGTGTCTGATAGAGTGTGGCCACCTCGCCACTGGCTGTGCAGTCAACAAACACGCTGTTGAAAATGTTCATGCCAATCACCTCGCTGCACAGCTTTTTGGTGTCGCTTGGCTCCGATGCAGCCAAGGCCTCCCGGTAGTTGCCGAGGTCAATTCCGTCGCGGCTGAACATCGCCCTGTGACTGCTGGCTATGCCCACAACGTTGAGCTTGAGCCGGCGGGTCTTCATCAGTTGCCGGTATTGGGCCTTGAGCTGCTCGAGCAGGTTGCCGCCCACTGTCCCCACGCCGCACACAAACAGGTTAAGCACCTTGTACTCGCTCAGAAAAAACGAGTCGTGCAGGACGTTGAGAGACTTTCGCAGGTATTTGGAGTCAATGACAAACGATATGTTTGTTTCCGATGCGCCCTGCGCACAGGCAATCACGCTGATACCGCTGCGCCCCAGCGTGCCAAACAGCTTGCCGGCTATGCCGGGGGTGTGCTTCATGTTCTCGCCCACAATGGCGACTGTGGCCAGGCCGCTCTCGGCGTGCATGGGGAACATGGCACCTGTGGCAATCTCTTTGCCAAACTCGTGGTTCAGTACGTTGACAGCCTCGGCGGAGTCCTCGTCGCGCACTCCGATCGAGGTTGAGTTTTCCGAGGAGGCCTGGGATACCATGAATACCGAGATTCCGTTGTCGGCCAGGGCGGTGAAAATACGACGGTTGACCCCAATCACGCCCACCATTGACAGGCCTGTCACCGTGATGAGTGTGGTGCCGCTGATGCTTGATATGCCCTTGATGGGCTTGCGGTCATCGTCTATTTTGTCCTTGATGACAGTCCCTGTGGCATCCGGGTTAAATGTGTTCTTGACGCGGATGGGAATGTTTTTCACGCAGACCGGATAGATGGTGGGGGGATAGATAACCTTTGCGCCGAAGTTGCACAGCTCCATGGCCTCTACATAGCTCAGTTCTGCAATGGGGTAGGCTGAGTGAATCACCTTTGGGTCGGCAGTCATAAATCCGTTTACGTCTGTCCATATCTCGAGCGCCTCGGCATTGAGCGCGGCTGCAATGATGGAGGCCGTGTAGTCGCTTCCCCCGCGTCCCAGGTTTGTTGTCTCCTCCGAGTGCTTGTCGGCACTGATGAATCCTGGCACGATGACGGTCTGCCTCAGTGGCAGTGCAAACGCTTCTCTCACCAGTTTGTTGGTTAACTCGCTGTCAAGCACGTGCTTGCCATGCTTCTGCTCTGTCTTGATAAACAGGCGCGAGTCATACCTCACTGCACCCTCTATAAGGGTGGCCACGATGTGACTGCTCAGCCGCTCGCCATAGCTCACGATGGCAGCCATGGTCTTGGCGCTAAGGTCGCGGATGAGATACACACCATAATATATGGAGCGCAGTTCGTTGAGCAGCTCGTCAAGGGTGGCGGTGAGCCTGGCGCGTTTCTCCGGACCGGCGATGATGGCCTTCACAATCTCATGGTGTCTGTTTGCGATGGCATCCATCTCCTGCTTGTAGCGCTCGTCTCCTCCTGCGGCCATTTCGGACGTGGCAATGAGCTTGTCGGTGATGCCGCCAAGCGCGCTTACAACTACGATGACCTTTTGTGGCTGACTTTCCACAATTTTCTTCAGGCTAAGGATGCTTTCTACGGAACCTACGGATGTCCCGCCAAATTTCAAGACTTTCATGTTGCTGCTATGTGTTGTATGTTGATTTGGCCCCCTTGACAAGCGGGGTGCTTTTTCTTGAAAACCTTTCGTTTTGTTCTTTTAATTCGCAAAATTAGTAAGAATTATCTTCATGGCCAACATTTCAGTTGAAATTGTGAATATTTGTCAGCCTTTATCCTGTCAATTGATAGTTTCATTATCCTGTCATTTTATAACGCCGGTCAGTCATTGGATTCCGCCTCAGGTTGCTGTTTTGTCTCGCTATTTTCTTTGCTGTTTCCAGAACGGTTTGTTTCGCCACGCCGGACGGCCCATTCTGCAACGCGAAACGAACCGTTTTACATCGCAGAATGGGCCGTCTGGCGTGGCGAAAGTGGCCGTCCTGTACGGGCATGTGGTTTTGTCTTGCCTGATGGCTGGCTTGGTGGCAGGTTTGCTGTGGAATGGAAAAGCCCTGACCGCGTTGCGGTCAGGGCTTGATGGTGTTCTGTAATGTATGCTTTATCCCAAATCGGTCATCAGGTTCCGTCGCAGGTTGCTGTTTGCCTCGGACTGTTTGCAACGGGCTTGTTTTACTCGCGGATGGCAATGTGCTTACAGCCCGCGGCCATGGCAGTTCTTGAACTTCTTTCCGCTGCCGCATGGGCAGGGGTCGTTGCGGCCAGGAAGTTTGTCCTTGATAACGGGGGACAGGGGCTGGCGCTCGCGGGTGTCGCGGGCTGCGGCGGCAGCCTGGCTCGGGTCGCTTAGCTGCTCCTCGTCCATGTTATGTTTGGTCTCTGTGTATTGCTTCCTCGGTGTGCGCTCTTCAGGGGCGGCCTCGTTCACGGGAGACTGCTGCATTTCTGGAATGGCCGCTCTCATCAGTGTGCTCACAATGCGGTTGTTCATGCTGTTCACCATGTTGTCAAATAGCTTCACGCTTTCCAGCTTGAAGATGAGGAGCGGGTCCTTCTGCTCGTAAGAGGCGTTCTGGACGCTGTGCTTCAACTCGTCAAGCTCGCGCAGATTCTCTTTCCAGCAGTCATCGATGATGTGAAGCAAAAGCACTTTCTCAAACTGCTTGACCACACTCTTGCACCCTGTGTCGTAAGCCTCTTTCAAGTTGCAGGGAATGTTGTACATCCTGCGGCCATCGGTGAGTGGCACCATGATACGCTCGTACAGCGAGCCTTGGTTCTCGTAAACCTGCTGGATGACGGGCCATGCCACAGACTGGATGCGGTCGGTCTTGCGCTTGAACACCTCGATGGCCATCTGGAATGCGCTTTCGGACAGCTGGTCGTGATGCTCGTTGGCAAACTGTTCGGCAGTGAACGGCACCTCCATGGCGAGGATGTGCAGGAATTCCTCCTTGCAGCCCTCGTAGTCGTTGTTCTCAATGATGTTGACAACGCGGTCCCAGATGATGTTCGTGATATCCATGCCTATGCGTTCGCCCATCAGGGCGTGGCGACGCTTCTCATAGATTACGGTGCGCTGCTTGTTCATCACATCGTCATACTCGAGCAGACGCTTGCGGATGCCAAAGTTGTTCTCTTCTACTTTCTTTTGCGCTTTCTCAATGCTTCGCGACACGATGGGACTCTCTATCATCTCGCCTTCCTTGAAACCGAGACGGTCCATCACGCTGGCGATGCGCTCAGAGGCAAACAGTCGCATCAGCTTGTCTTCCAAAGATACATAGAACACGGACGAACCCGGGTCGCCCTGGCGGCCGGCACGTCCGCGCAACTGGCGGTCTACGCGGCGGCTCTCATGGCGTTCGGTACCGATGATGGCCAGACCGCCTGCTGCTTTCACCTCAGGCGACAGCTTGATGTCGGTGCCACGGCCGGCCATGTTAGTGGCAATGGTCACTGCGCCAAGCAGGCGTTCCTCCTCCTTGATGGCGGCCTCACCGCCCTTCTTGCTGGCTGCAGCCTTGGCAAGGGCCAGGTCACTGTATGCCTCGTTGCCAACAGTCCAAACTTTTCCCATGGTGCTCCGGCCAGCCTGGGCCACGATGTCTGCCTCTTTCTGGTGAAGTTTGGCATTCAGCACCTGGTGAGGGATCTTGCGCATATCAAGCATTTTTGACAGCAGTTCGGATATCTCGACCGAAGTGGTGCCCACCAGTGTTGGACGGCCGCTGTTGCGCATCTTCATGATTTCATCAATAACGGCATTGTATTTCTCGCGCGCTGTCTTGTAAACGCGGTCGTCCATGTCCTTGCGCTGCACGGGCCGGTTGGTGGGAATCTCCACGACATCGAGCTTGTAGATGTCCCAGAACTCTCCGGCCTCGGTCGATGCCGTACCCGTCATGCCCGCGAGCTTGTGGTACATGCGGAAATAGTTTTGCAATGTGATGGTGGCAAAGGTCTGTGTGGCGGCTTCAACCTTGACATGCTCCTTGGCTTCTACGGCTTGGTGGAGACCGTCACTCCAGCGGCGGCCCTCCATGATGCGGCCTGTCTGCTCGTCTACAATCTTCACCTCTCCGTCAATCACGACATACTCGTCGTCCTTGTTGAACATGGTGTAGGCCTTGAGCAGCTGCTGTAGTGTGTGGACGCGCTCGCTCTGCACGGCATAGTGGTTGAGCAGCTCGTCTTTCTTGTCTAATCGGTCTTGGTCGCTCAAGCCGGTCTCGTTCTCCAGCGCAGAGAGTTGAGCGGCGATGTCAGGCAGTACGAAGAGTTCCTTGTCGTTCACCTGCTTGGCCAGCCAGTCGGTGCCTTTGTCTGTGAGGTCGCATGAGTTCAGTTTCTCGTCAACAACAAAGTATAGTGGCTTGACAGCCTCGGGCATGCGGCGGTTGTTGTTCTCCATGTAAATCTCCTCGGTCTTGAGCATGCCTGCCTTGATGCCTTCCTCTGAGAGGTATTTGATGAGTGGCTTGTTTTTAGGAAGTGCTTTGTGGGAACGGTAGAGCGAGAGAAAGCCCTCGTCAACCAGTTTCTGGTCATTTTTCTGCTTGCCCTCCGCTATCTTCTGCTTGGCCTCGGCCAGATATTGGGTGGCCAGCTTGCGCTGTACATCGACCAGGCGTTCAACCAGAGGCTGGTATTCCTCGAACATTTGGTCGTCTCCTTTGGGCACCGGCCCTGAGATGATCAGCGGTGTGCGCGCATCGTCAATCAGCACGGAGTCTACCTCGTCGACAATGGCGTAGTTGTGGGCACGCTGGACGAGGTCGGCTGGTGACAGCGCCATGTTGTCCCTCAGATAGTCGAAGCCAAACTCGTTGTTGGTTCCGAAAGTGATGTCGGCCTGATAGGCGCGGCGTCGGGCGTCGGAGTTGGGCTGGTGCTTGTCGATACAGTCAACAGACAGTCCATGGAACTCGTAGAGCGGACCCATCCATTCTGAGTCGCGCTTGGCCAGATAGTCGTTGACAGTCACGACATGGACACCGTTTCCGGTAAGTGCGTTGAGGAAGACCGGCAAGGTGGCGACAAGTGTCTTACCTTCGCCGGTGGCCATCTCGGCAATCTTGCCCTGGTGGAGCACTACACCACCAAAGAGTTGCACGTCATAGTGCACCATTTCCCACTTCAAGTCATTGCCGCCGGCAGTCCAGTGATTGTGGTAGAGGGCCTTGTCTCCGTCAATTGTGATGAAGTCGTTGTGAGGGTCTGCTGCCAGCTGGCGGTCAAACTCTGTTGCGGTCACTACTGTCTCCTCGTTTTGCGCAAAGCGCCTGGCTGTCTCCTTGACTATGGCGAACACCTGTGGCATTGCCTCGTCAAGGGCTTGCTCGTAGCGGTTGAGCACCTCTTTTTCCAGTTTGTCTATCTGGTTGAAAATGTCCTCGCGCTCATCGATGGGGGTGTCTTCGATGGTTCCCTTGAGCTTGGCTATTTTTTCCTTGAGGTCTTTGGCTGAGTCTTGAATGGTCTGCTTGATGTCTTGGGTGCGCTGGCGCAGGGCGTCGTTGTCTAACTGCTCTATCTCTGGCGACGCAGCCTTAATCTTGTCTACCAGCGGCTGGATGAGTTTCATGTCTCTTGACGACTTGTCACCGAAAAGAGACTTGAGAAGTTTGTTGAAATTCATTGTATGTTCTATTTTGTTTTTTTTCTTGGATTGAATATTTTGACATTTGGTGCTGATTCAGAACAGCGGTTCTGCTATGCAGGCATTTGGGGCTCTAATCCGGATGCTCTTGGCAATGGTGGGAGCAATCTGGGTCACGCTGACCGGTGTGGACAGACGAGACTCTGTGATGCCACACCCATAGATGAAAATTGGAAATGGGATGTATGAAAGTCGTGAAATCTGTTTTTCCTGCGTGTCCTCGTTGTGCAGGGTCCAGCCCGGCGCCACCTCTATGACTATGTCGCCGTTACGCTCGGGGTGAAATCCGTTGCGCACCTTGTAAGTCTGCTCTTGTACATTGGTCTGCAACTGCAGGGCCGTGTAGACAGAACGTACGCCAGACAGTTGGCTGACCAGTTCCTGCGCCCGCTGTGTCGCATCGGTTATGCTGATGCGCCTCTGTTCCAGGAGCTTGTGGTTAAGATAGATTTGTGAGCCAAAGCAGGTCTCGACATAGCTGCCCTGTCCCCAAATGGCTCCCATATACATATTGAGCAGGTTTGCTGCGCGGGTGATGGAGAATGTCCCGCCGGGGACACGGTAGGCGGAGTAGTCTTTGCAGTCTTCGTTGCAATAGCCAGTACTGGTAATGATATAGAGCGTCCTTCCATTGCCGACAGTCTGCTCTACCTCTGCAATCAGTCGCGCAATCTCACGGTCAAGTCTCACATAGGTGTCTTGAATCTCCATCTGGCATTCCGTGGCTGGCTTGTTCTCGAAGTTGCCGGCGTAATAGGTCACACAGAGCAGATCGGCAAAATTGTCAATACCCATTCCTGTACCATTGATGCAACGCAACGAAATGTCGGTAATATGCTCGTTAATCAGTGCGCTTGTCTTGTAGGAAGTAAACTTGCTGTCGCCTGTAAACTTATGTTTGAAAGGCTTTTGCATACCTCCGCTCATGAAGAAACTGAAATTTCCAGACAGTTGGTTGACAGCGTCCCACACTATGTCGTCAACCATTGATGCCGGTGACATGATGCTGCTCACGGCGCGGAGCCACGATGAGCTGTTGCGCTTGTAGTAACCGGACGAACACCAGCGTCCTGTGTTGTCGTCAATCCAGGCTGCACCGTCGGCTGCATGGCCTGCCGAGAGGATGGCTTCGTCACTGAATGGAGCTATGGCATAGACGATGGCTTTGCCTTGGGTGGCAATCTTCAGCTCGTCGCCAATGGTGGACACGCAGAGGTTGGCTGGCGATGTGCGGTCGTCGGTCAGATAGCCTGTCTGTGTTGCATCCTCCACACAGTAGACCGGGCGCAGTGTTTCCCTGTTGAGCCAGCGCTTGCCAACGATGCTATTGTAATAAGGTGTGGTGCCGGTGGAGAGGCTGGCTATGGCTGAGGCGCGGTCAATCGGAGAAAATGGGTAAGAGGCGTTGGTGCACACCAGTCCTTTCTCCATCAACTTCCTGAAACCATCTGTCCCATAAAGGGGGGTGAAAGCCTCGAGGTAGTCGCTCCTAAGCTGGTCTATGGTGATGGACACCACTAACCGTGGCTGTGCTTGCTGATTCTGCGCATTCATCGTTGTGAGCAGCGCAACCAGAAAGGTCAGAGAGATATTCCTATGATTCATCTATTGATTCTTTGAGCGGTGGAGAATATTGTCTCTATGTGTCCAGCACCGTGTTAGCAAACACAATGCCACTATTTCAGTCCCCTCTGCATAGTCTTGTATCATTGCACCGGCAAAAAAAAGCAAAAGCAGCCCTAACTGGACAGACCAAAAGCGTGTAGTCCTTTGTTTGGCCAGTGCCGGAAGAAAGAACAGGGGGAGGGGATTGAACAGCAACCATTGCAGGTTGGTGCTGGTGGTGGGGTGTTGGGAAAACAGCAGCAGTGTGAGCACAAGGCCCAGCGTTGCTGTGACACTGAAATACAGGATGTCTACAGCGACAAAGCACCTGTCTTTTCGCTTTTCCAATAGAGCTATACCTACCGAGATGGTCAATAATGCCAAGGCACAGGCCGTAGGAGTGGGAAACAGGGAGGCACTTCCTTGTTGCTGGGAATGCCGGTGGAGCAACACCCTGTTTACGTCAACCAGCGGACGTGATGCATTTCCCTTGACAATGGCTGCCTTGCAAAAGTCTTCCATAAGGTTGTGGGGGAGAAAGTGGTGATTCTCGCCTTTGACAGCCATGTCAGCCCTTGCTCCCAGACAGAGGTCGTTGCCCAGTGCCGCCCATCGGTGGTTCCGAGTCATTTCATGGAGCATCTGCCGGTAAGACTGCTCCTTTCCCAAATTGGATGGATAGACAATGGTGCCATCCACACATGATGTTATGATGTCACGGGCCTTTGTTGTGCAGTTGGCCGTGAAATAATTGTAACGGTACTCACGCCGTGAAGGGTCTTCGTAGTTGCTGGCAAGGGCTTGGTAGAGCTTCCATTTCTCCAGTGTGGAGAGGTTGAGCACCTGCTCTGTTACCTGCCGTCCCTGCCTTTCGTATTCCTTGATGAAGATGTCGAATGGAACCACGCCCAGCTCATAGTCTGTAAGTCCGAAGATAAAGCGTACAACGAAAAACGGCTTTTTGAAATTAAACACACCATAATTAAACACCCAGTCGTCACCGCTGCGCCAGTCATGGCAACGGATGGCTGTGTGTCCGTAAAGGCTGTACACCTCCTGCTCGTAAGGAGAGCATGTAAGCAGACTAACCTCAAGTGAGTCTGAAGGTACATTGGCTGCCTGTGCGGGGAGGGGCGTTGCGAGCACCGTGAAGACAAAAAACAGGATGAGCCAAACATACCGTACCGTTGTTGTTAATTGTTTCACAATGCAAAATTACGCTCTTTTTCTTATTTCTCGGTGTATAATCTCGTTTTTTTTCAATAATTTTGCACCCTGTAAGCGGAAAAAAGTGAAGAATCTGACAATAGATATAGGCAACACCTGCATTAAGATGGTAGCATTCGACGGAATGAAACCATTGGAGGAGATGCGGGTGGACGAGGGTGAGCAGTACAAGCTCAGGGCTTTTTGTCTTCGTCATGCTTTTGGCCGGGGGATATTTTCAACGGTAGTGGATTTGTCAGAGGAAATGCGTGAGGCCATCGGCGGACTGCCTTTTCCGATGATGCAGCTGGTATCGGGGCTGACACCGATACCGATAGTCAATGGTTACAAGACCCCGGAAACTTTGGGGGCGGACCGCTTGGCGGCTGCCATTGGCGCATGGAGCAAACAGAGAGGTCACGATGTGCTTGTCATTGATGTGGGCACTTGTATTACCTATGATTTTGTTTCTGCCAGTGGGGTCTATCTTGGTGGCAACATTTCTCCCGGTCCAACTGTCCGTCTGAAGGCGCTCAACCTGTTTACAGACTCTCTGCCTTTGGTGAGTCGGAAAGGGCGGATGCCGCAGCTGGGCGATTGCACCGAGACCGCGATTAGGTGTGGCGTGATGCAAGGAATAGCCTATGAGATTGAAGGCTACATCTGTGAATACCAAAAGAAATATCCCGGTCTTTTTATTTATTTAACTGGGGGCGTTCATCTAAATTTGCAGATATCGGAAAAAAAATGCATCTTTGCAGACAATTATATTGTGCCCGAGGGGTTGAACCGGGTCCTTATTTATAATGAAGAAATAAAGGCTAAATGAAAAAAATATTGCTGAGCAGTTTGATGGTGTTGGCTCTTGCCCAGGTTGCGGTGGCCCAAAGTGGAACAAATTCTCCATACAGCCAGTATGGTTTAGGTGTGCTTGCAGACCAGTCGCAGGGATTTAACCGTGCGATGGGGGGCTTGTCAATGGGCCTGCGCTACGCCAACCAGGTGAATTACCAAAATCCCGCCTCTTATTCGGCCATAGACTCTCTGACCATGATATTTGATGTAGGTTTGTCTGGGCAGGTGACTAATTTCACGGAGGGCGGCAAAAAGGTGAATGCCAACAATGCGGATTTTGAGTATGTGCTGGCCAGCTTCAGAGCTTTACCATGTTTGGGCGTGACAGTTGGCGTGCTGCCTTACAGCAATATTGGCTACAATTATAATACAGGGCCAAAGCCTGTGGGCAATTCCGACATTACATCAACAGAGACATTCTATGGGTCTGGTGGAGTCCACCAGGCTTTTGCCGGTGTGGGATGGCAGGTGGTGCCCTCGCTTTCAGTCGGAGCAAACCTTGGCTATCTTTGGGGAACATACGACAAGTATGTGTCTGTTGTGAGCAGCGACAGCTATGTCAACACAGTGACACGCAACTATACAACCAACATTTCAAGTTACAAGGTTGACTTGGGCGTGCAGTGGCAAAAAGAAGTTAAGGCTGGCGAACTCCTTACCGTTGGTGCAGTGTGGGGCATCGGACACAAACTTGGGGCTGACGCGCTGGCGCATTTTAATGTCCTTGACAAGGAGACTGGCGTATCGACACCCCGTGACCCAGTGCCAACCGTGACAGATGCTTTCAGCTTGCCTAACTCCTTTTCTGTTGGCGCTGCATGGCAGCATGGAACGAAATGGACACTCGGAGTGGATTATCTGTTCCAAAACTGGGGGGCAGAGAAAATGCCGGAGGTTGACGATGTTACAGGTGATTATGTACTCAAGGATGGCTTGCTGAGTGACCGTCACAAGGTGGTGGTCGGCGGTGAGTGGGTGCCAAATGCTATCAGCCGCCGTTTTTATAACCGTATACACTATCGCTTCGGAGCGTCATACGCTACACCTTATATTAAAGTGAATGGACAAGACGGCCCTAAGGAATATAGTCTGAGTGCGGGATTGGGTATTCCCATTATCAATGCATGGAACAATCGGTCATTGTTGAATATCAGTGGCCAGTGGGTCCGCGCTTCAGCCAACGACCTTATTACTGAAAACACTTTTCGTATCAATGTAGGAATCACTTTCAATGAACGGTGGTTTATGAAATGGAAAGTGAAATGACATTTGGTGATGAGCTTGCTTAAAAGTACGTTTCCGTTGGGATTTGTCATAATTGCTGGGGCTTGCAATGAGATGCATGAGCACACTGCTCCGGCTATTCATGAGCGTGACTCTGTGTCAATGATGACAAGCTATGGTGTGAATACGCTAATCTCAGACTCTGGAGTTGTAAAATATAGAGTTGTGGCGGAGCGCTGGGATGTAAACACTGTGAAGAATCCCTCGCGGTGGACTTTTATTAAGGGAATCTTCCTTGAACAGTTTGATGAGGAATACCATGTACAACTTTATGTTCAGGCTGACAGTGCGTGGTATTATGATCAAAAGAAACTTTGGGAACTTCGCGGACGTGTGCGTGTAAGAAACCTGGATGGGTTGATTTTCCGCAGCGAAGAGCTTTTTTGGGATGGTTTCACACATGAGCTGTATTCGTACAAGAAATCTCAGGTAATCACTCCCGAACGTACATTGGAAGGAACCTGTTTCCGCAGTGACGAGCGGATGACACGCTATACAGTGTCGAACTCAAAGGGCTCATTCGAAAAGGAGGGTATGGACGACAGTCCCGCCACTTCTGCAAATACGGCTCAGGGTGACACAGTTGCACAAAGCAACATGCCCATACGCACGTTAGCCACACCACGTCCGTCACAGTCTTTAAAATATAGATAGCCATGGTAACACTTGTTGTAGGACTATTGATCACAATGGTTTTCTCAGCGTTTTTTTCTGGAATGGAAATTGCTTTTGTCTCTGGAAACAGAATGCTGGCTGAGATGGACCGGGATAAAAACGGACTGTCTCAACGGGCCATCAGTTTTTTTTACCGTCATCCTAATAATTTCGTTAGTACGATGCTGGTTGGCAACAACATCGCGCTGGTTATTTATGGTATTCTTTTTGCACAAATATTTGACCAGACGCTCTTCAGCGCCCTCGGAGACGGTGAGCGCGTGACGGCTGACACCATTCTTTCCACGCTTGTCGTGCTTTTTACAGGTGAGTTCCTTCCCAAAACCATTTTTAAGAGTGCGCCCAACACTTTGCTCACATTTTTTGCTGTGCCGGCTTTGGTATGCTACATTGTACTTTATCCAATATCGCGTTTTGCCACATTTCTTTCGCGGGGGTTGCTCCGTCTTGTTGGCATCAAGATAAACAAAGAAGGGACAGGTCACGAATTCTCCAAAGTGGATTTGGATTATCTTGTTCAGAGCAGCATAGACAATGCCGCTGATGGGGAGGATATAGATGAGGAGGTCAAGATATTCCATAATGCCTTGGATTTCTCTGACACAAAGGTGCGTGACTGCATGGTGCCTCGTACGGAGATAGAAGCAGTTGATATTAACAACTGTACTGATGAACAGCTAACCAACCAGTTTATCAATAGCGGATTCTCGAAAATCATTGTTTACCAAGACGATATAGACCATGTGGTGGGCTATGTTCATTCCGCAGAACTCTTTCGAAATCCAGGCCATGGAAAAGAGCATATCCAGGCAATCCCGTATGTGCCAGAGACCATGACAGCTCGCAAGCTGATGCATATCATGCTTCAGCAGAAAAAGACATTGGCTATTGTCGTTGATGAGTTTGGTGGAACAAGTGGCTTGGTGTCTCTTGAAGATATTGTAGAGGAGATTTTTGGCGAGATAGAGGATGAACACGACAGTAACAACTACATCGCAACCCGCACGGATAGTGGGGAATATATCTTGTCTGCCCGGCTCGAGATAGAGCGTGTCAATGAGATGTTTGGACTTGATTTGCCCGAGAGCGACGCCTATATGACAGTAGGCGGACTAATCCTTCATGAATACCAAAGTTTTCCTAAACTGAACGAGGTCGTAAGGATTGGAAAGTTTGAGTTTAAAATCATCAAGAACACAATGACAAAAATAGAGATAGTCAAGCTGAATGTCAACCAATAAGGCTTTTTTTATTGAAATATGGCGGCGTTTGACTTATTTTTTGTAATTTTGTCGGCATTATGGCCCTTGGTAGGCCTTAGAGAAAAATTAAAATTATAATAATATACAAACAGAGTAATGGCAGCATTAGGAACAATTAGAAAAAGAGGAGTGACTTTGATTATTATTATAGGTCTTGGTCTCTTCGCATTCATTGCTGAGGAAATGTTTCGTTCTTGTGAAGCCACAAGTAATGAAAAGCGACAGCAAGTGGGTGAAGTGTTGGGGGAGAAAATCTCCGTACAGGATTTCCAAAATCTGGTGGACGAATACCAGGAGGTTATCAAAATCACGCAGGGACGTGACAACTTTACAGACGAGGAACTCAATAGCTTGAAAGATCAGGTTTGGAACCAGTTTGTTAGCACCGCAATCATAGGCAATGAAGCCGCCAAACTTGGCCTTACTGTTACTGACGAAGAACTTCAAAGTGTTTTGCGTGAGGGAACCAATCCTATTTTGGCCCAGTCCCCATTTGTCAGCCAGCAGACAGGACGCTTCGATGTTACCATGCTTACCAAATTCCTTGATGAGTATAAAAAGAATCAGAATGGGCAGAATCCACAGGTGGCAGAGCAATATCAGAAGATTTATACTTATTGGAAGTTTATTGAGAAAACATTGAGGCAGCAGACGCTCGCCATGAAATACCAAGCCCTTATGGCTAATTGTTTGCTCTCAAATCCTGTGTCTGCAAAGATGGCTCTCGATGGACAGAACATTGAAAGCAATATCCTTTTGGCCTCTGCTCCCTATGCGTCTATCAACGACAATCAAATAAAGGTGGAGGACAGTGAACTTAAGAGCAAATATAATGAGGAGAAGGCAAAGTTCGAACAATTTGTAGAAAGTCGTGACATCAAGTATGTCGACTTCCATGTACTTCCGTCAAAGGCTGACCGCAATGAACTTATGAAAAACATGGAACAGGCTTCTGCTGACTTGAAAGCGGAAAAGGACCCTGCAACTGTTGTGCGAAAAGCTCAGTCTATGATAGCTTATACGGGTCTAGCTGTTACACACAAAGCATTTCCTTCGGACATCGCCGCAAAACTTACCTCTATGACTGTAGGGCAAACAACTGAGCCTTTTGAAACAGCTGCAGACAATACACTTAATGTTGTAAAACTCATAGCTAAATATCAACTGCCCGATTCTGTTGAATACCGCCAGATAAACGTTGGTGCAGAGACGGCAGAGTTGGCAAAAAAACGTGCTGACAGTATTTACTTGGCTCTTCAAGGAGGTGCTGATTTTGAGGTTTTGGCTAAGAAATACAATCAGACAGGGCAAAAGCAGTGGCTGACAACAGCAATGTATGAACGTTCCACTTCTGTTGATGCGGACACCAAAAACTATTTGGAGTCTCTTAACAATATGGGGGTCAACGAGATAAAAAAACTTGTTTTTACTCAAGGATGTGTCGTGCTTCAAGTTACAGCCCGTAAGGCTATGACAGATAAGTATGTCGCTGCTATTGTTAAGCATACTATTGATTTTTCTAAGGCTACCTATTCTGCTGCTTATAACAAGTTCAGTCAGTTTGTTAGTGAAAATCAAACGCTTGAAGCGATTGAGAAGAACGCTGCCAAATATGGTTATAAAGTGCAAGAACGTAAGGATATGCTCAATTCTGAACATTTCGTTGACGGAATTCATGGTACCCGTGATGCCTTGAAATGGGTGTTTGAGGCCAAGGAGGGCAGCTTGTCTCCACTTTATGAATGTGGCAATAATGATCATTTGCTTGTTATTGCAATGACAAAGATTCATCCTGTTGGCTATCGCAATATAGATGACGTGAAGGATGTGCTTAAGGCTGAAGTGATTCGTGACAAGAAGTTTAAAATACTTTCAGAGAAGTATGCAGGTGTGAAATCTATTGCCGAAGCTAAAAACAAGGGGATGCGAATTGATTCTGTTAATCAGGTTACATTCAGCGCTCCTGCTTTCATTCAAGCTACAGGTGCAAGTGAACCAGCTTTAAGTGGAGCTGTGGCAGCTACTAAACAGGGACAGTTTAGTAATCATTTGGTGAAAGGAAATGCTGGCGCTTATCTTTTTAAGGTCGTAAAACGTGGAGAACGTGCTAATGCTTATAGGGATGCTAAGGCTATGGAGAACCAACTCCAACAACAGGCTATGCAGATGGTGATGAGCCGGTTCATGAATGAACTTTATACAAAGGCAAAAGTGGTTGACAATCGTTATTTGTTCTTCTAATAAAGATTGGAGAATTTAATGTTTTTGTATCTAACATTAACGGTATGAATTAGTGATACAATGCGTATCTTGCATGAAGAGGGTGTGTCAAAACGATGCATCCTCTTTTTTTGGCTCTTCCGGAATTTGGAGTGATAACTTGACGAAACAATAAAACAATAGTTCGTTAAAATTTGAGATAAAGGCTAAGCGGCTTTACGCTGCCAGCCAAAGAGTTCTTTGATTTTATGACTAAATAGTGTTCACTGAATTAATGTTAGGCATAACTTGGAGCGCAGCAAACTTTTCGCTCCAAGTTGCCATAAAATCGAAAATTGAGCAAGATTTTAAAAAGAGCAAGACAAAGTCCCCTAAGGAACTTCATCACGTTTTTGACAAAGTAACACATCCCTGTCCAGCATTCGCTGGTGTCCGGGAACTTGGCTCTTATGTTGTTGGCCCGATATATCCTCTTGCCTGTACCGAAAGAGCATTCGATTTCATTTCTTTCTGAGACAGCCTTGGTCATCTTTGCAATGAACTCCGGTGTCTTCGACTCTTTCGATGGTCGTCCGAGAGGCTTGCAATATGACTTTATCTCTTCATCTTTCAGGTACGTCCGGTTTGTTTTGTTCAGATAGATCTTGTCCGCGTGGATGGTTGCCGGGAGAAAGCCAAACCTGTCCTTGAATTTCTCCGCATGAAGTTTCAAGTCTCCTTAAATTAGCAGACTTTTAATTTTGTATAAAAGCAAGTCGTTGGATAACAA
>ERZ808286.523-NODE-523-length-24790-cov-39.149626_pt1 | contig 24790 bp, 35 predicted proteins | sample MGYA00521276_ERZ808286 | MGnify/ENA primary metagenome ERZ808286 (study PRJEB31516, sample SAMN03275607) | gut metagenome | biome: mammalia-associated habitat; material: feces | host: Papio cynocephalus | place: Kenya | collected 2012-08-01 ... | reverse complement strand
ATGCGAAACTGCACGGCACACCTGTCTGGGATTGTGTCGGGCAGCTTCGCTGCAAGTCGGGCTATCACTTCATCAATGTTGCTGAAGCCGATGTCGCTTACCTCGGCCAGCACCTCACCACGGAAGTACGCCCTCGCATAAATCATGTACTTTGGCGCAATGCGGAACATCACGTCCTTACGCTCTTCCACATCACGCGCCATTCCCTGCTTGCTCTTTGCCGTGCTGAAAAAGATGAAGTCAATCACCTTTGCGTTCAGTTCCCATGCTGGGGAGAAGTCTATCTTGATGTAACCTCTGGTGACGCTGCGCCCATGCGAGTGGTTCATGGCAAACGCCACCTCGTCAATGGTCGCTCCGCAGTCGTTCTGCGCCACCGTTCCCCAAGTGTGGCGAAACGTGTACGCCTTGTATTGTTTCTCCTTTGGTATGCCCAGACTCTTGCAAATCTGCTTGATGCCGTTGTTTACTCCTGCGCTGAACGAGTCGCTGTCGCAAAACCGCTTGTGGAAGCGGAATAGGTAAGGGTCATCAGCCTCGGCAAGGTATTTCTCCACCAACGGCTGAATGGCTGGCTCAATGCGCATTTCGATGTAAGCATCATCGGTTCGTGTCTTTTTCGTCTTTGCACGGTTGTAGCAAAGGCAGCCGTTTCGGTAGTTCTCTTTCCTCATCTCGAAGAGGTCAACCGTGTTGATGCCAGCCAAGCAAAGTATCATCTTCGCCACGTCCCTGCCAATCTCGGGCAATGGGTCTATCATTTTCGTTTCCGGCAATGGTGCGGCAAAGAACACACGGCACTCCTCCGGGCTTATGGCAATCTTGGCCGTACGGTCAGACTGCGGTATCTTCACCTTGCCCCAAGGGTTCGTCTTAATGTGGATGATGCCGTTGTCGTAGTCGTTGTACTCTTTGACGGCAGCACGGAACACCTGCCTCATGCACACTGGGTACATCTCCTTTGCCCTGTGCGTCTGTTCCAACGACTGCACCCACAAGTTCACGAAAGTGGAGGTGAGATGCCCGAACATCACCCTCGTTGTACCTGCAAACCGCTCCATGTGCTGGAGTGCCAGCTTGTAGTTCTTGGCATTCCTCAACTGTCCATTGTCAATCATGCGGTTGATGTGCAGCCGTGCATAGTCCGAGAAGCACAAGTCCTTGTCCTCCTGCGTCACATACTCGATAACCTGCCTGACCGTCCAGTTTGCGCTGTCCACACGGTTGAGCAACTCCGTGAACCTCAGTATGCGCCTCGTGCAATACTCGTTCACATACGGGTCGTTGATGTCCCCGTTCTTGTCAATACACTTCTTCGTCACAACCTTGTCGGTCGATATGTAGCCCGGCTTAATGTTGTGAACCACGCGGATGTAAACTTTATAAAAACCATCTTTGCGTGGTGTTCTAACTACTGGTTTGAATGTTGCCATAATCTATCTTTGTAATTTCGTTTGTAAGTTCTTGTAAGTTACCACTCGCTTTCTTGTGTAAGTTTTTGTAAGTTTACCCTGCATATTCTGCATGATTATCGTGCAGAATATGCAGACCGCCTAAAAATAACTTAGGCTGCAAACCCCTTTGTTTATCGGGGCTTACAGCCTAACTCCTTGTATTTAACGGACTAACGCCTTATTCTTCGACCGCCGCCTGCGCCGCGTTTTTTCTCGCTGTAAATTCAAGGAGTTACGCAATGTTTGTAAGTGAACCCGATTTTTGACGACTTTTTATGTACAAATCGCATTTATTCTCTTAAATCACTCGCACTACAACCGTGTGCGGCAAATGTCCGAATTTGACGTTCTTTTGCCACTCTGACGAGTTTCTGATACTCCGACGAGGGTTTTATCGTCTCAAAGATTTTTCGCCCTCTAAACGCCTTATTTCGAGCTTCGCTTCAACAAGCAGGTCGTAGAGTTCCACCGACCGCTCCGTGGCGAAGTATTCCGCCCAGTCCCGAAACGTGTAGCACAAATCCGTGATGCCATCGTCATACCCCATGCTTTCCCACCAGTCGGAAAGCTCTGCAAATACCTCTGGTGGGTTTGTGCCGAGTGCGTCCACCACCTCTGCCGGGTATTGCTCGATGAGTAGCGTCTTCCAGTTCTCCAAGTCCATATCTGAGTTTTCATGGAGAATGTTCCATGCCGCTTCTTTTAACTCGGCATAGAAATCATCTTCCGTGCAGTCCGTATTCCAAAACTTAAAATCATTCATAGTTTAGTTGTCATTAACTTTGTCCGCATGAAGAAAATACTCAAATACCTACGAAATTGGCATTACCGCAGATTGTACACACGATTGGTGTTTGCATATCTGAAACATGAAAGTACCTGTTGTTGTGCGTACAATTATGCAGAAAATGCATTCACGGCAATCACAGGTCGTTTGTATTCTGAAATTCGCGACGAGTGATGCCTCTGTGCCTTGCTCCGTCTTTTACCACTACTTCTTCATCAAGTGAAGATGCGTGAGGAAGCAACGCAGGTATGGTGAATTTTATCCTTGATACGTTTTGATATTTCTCTGCTGTTTCTTCTTTGCCATTTCCACCAATACTAAACACCCCAGCAACGGTTATTCCTCCTTTTATGCCATTGGCTGCACCCTCTGTTGTTTCAGTCGTAACCGCCACATCAAAATCAATGCTTGATATATTAGCGTATCCGTAGGGTGTTTTAACGTGTGTAACTTTGTTGCCAGCCTCTGTAATAGGGGCAATAGTAGCAAAATCTTTAACACTCTCCTGTGTCTCTTTTACAGCCGTGACAATGTCCGTCAAAGCCGTCTTTATGAATTCTTTCAGTTCCATAAGTATTACTCTTGTTTGCTAAGTATCTCCTTTGCTGTTTCTGCTATTGACTCTCCTACTGTTTCAGGAATGATATTACTTCTTGACGAAGGGATATTACAATCGTTTATTAATTTGTTGCTTTTATCATAATCAACGACCTGCAAAATACGGAATGACGTAAAATCGCATGAGAACTCGTATAACTGTTTTGATACCACTGCTTGCGTGCAAAATTCCTTTTGAGCCTCTGGTGTCGAATACTCCCATTTTATCCAAACTTTGACATAGCCGTATTTTAACTCTGGTTTCTGAATGTCATCATAGACAAACAGCCACCAAGAGTAATCTTTTGCATGGTCAGCACAAATCCACTCGTGTCCTTTTGCCGATGCTAACAAAGGGACACTCATCAAAAACGCCAATATCAGATTTTTCATACCTTGCCTTTCATCATCTTCTCGTAAACCTTAATCAGCCTCTCTTTCTCTGCAAGCAAAGCCTCCAAATATCTCACTCGTTCTACCAACACCGCATCTGTATCAACAGACACATTGCCAACAGAATTGTTGCTACCTATTGCCACGTTACTATCGGTCACATTGCCGTGCATATTTGCATTTACACTTTGCTGTGTAGTTTCCTCACCGGTAAGCAGCCATCTTGCATCTACATCAAGATTTAACACAATCTTAGCTACCATATCAACAGATGGCTTACTACGCCGTTTTGTGCCAAGGTAACTTGACATACTTGTAGGCGACATATCTATTGATTTCGCAAATGCCGCCTTATTGCCATTAAAACGCTCATTCACAAGCATTTCCATTCGGTCGTTAATTGTTTCCATACGCAAATGTTTTGTTAATATATCTTAATTGCGTAATAATAGTTAAGCATTTGCTTTGCTAAAACTAAGCAATTGTGTAATTTTGCACAATAAAGTTATAAATAAATGTCAAAACAATGAACGAAACATCTGAAAATCAGCGCAAAAAATCGCTGCTTGGGCAACTTTCCGACCTTGCAGTTGGTGAAGAACTGACAGTCCCTGTTAGTCGTTCCAGCTATCTCAAATCAATTTGTGTCAGTTTCGGTTTGCAGTGGGACAAAAAGTTTTCAACCTCAACCAACCGCGCGCAGCGAACAATCACAGCAAAAAGAATTTCCTAACATACAACAATGAAGAAGATAATCATCACCTCCGCACTCCTCCTTGCAAGCCTCATCAGCTGCAACACTACAACTCACCTCTCTGACGAGGAACTCGACCGCATCAGTTGGTCTGCGTTCTGCAAGGAGTTCGGCTACAACGAACAGGCCGACCGCAACAACGACCAAGCCATCAACGACTATCTCGATGCTTGGCGCGGCTCAGTATCAGAAGGAGAGGCTTTTGCCAAACTTGGCATCACTCAATGCTTCTAAGCCATGGCAACAAGATATGCGTCTCTTGCCGTCAGTCCTACAACGCCCTCAACGGCTGTTACTGCACCCTGCTCAATCGCTACGTTGAACACGCAGTTGTTCCACCATGTGCAAATATTCCAATCAAAAAATCAGAAAAGAAATGAAAAAAGCAGTTTCAATCCTCCGCATTGCCATCATCACCATACTTGGCGGTTTCGGTACATTGTTCCTCTTCGGTGAGGAGCAAGACGAAGCAATACTCTCGTTCCTCCTCCACTTTGTCCTTGACAAGGTTTTTGCAATCATTTTGCTTGTCGTCATGTTTACCCTTACTGCTCGCTGGAAAGAAACGGACGAATGGCTGAAAGCAATCTTCAAGTGGTGTGAAGAAGCAGACAACGCACCTAACCCCATGCAATTAAAGGATAACGAAGACTAATGGGCTGGCTTAACTTCTCCGACAAATGCGTCAGATACTCCACATTCCTCAATGATGTGGCCGCTACGGTGGTACACATGCTGAAGCAGGACGCACACGACCCCGAATTCATCAGCCAAAACAAGGCGTTTGCCATGTTTGGTAGGGGTAACGTGGAGCGGTGGCGCAAGCAGGGCAAGGTGACAGCCTACAAGCGACCCGGAAAAGTTGAATACCGAACGGCTGACCTACGGCTTTTGCAAAGAACACAGCAAGACTATTTCAGATAGCAAGCCACTTGCCGCAGATAGCGTGCTAATCGGATAGGCACGGACGAAAGGCAACGGCGTCGGACATTAGGCAGGTTCAACTCCTCCCTGCGGCTCTCGCATAATGAATAAAACTTAATCACATTCAATCACATTCAATTTACAACGACTATGGGAAAAATGGAAATCACGGTCAAGGCGCTCAACGAGCTGAAACCGTCAGAAATCGTCCGCAACGGCAACGTGCGCGACAAGTTCATCCAGATTTACGACACCATGTGGACACCCTCCACAGGCGTGCCGGGCGAAGCGGCCTACGAGCGAGAGTCTCGCTACTTCAACCGCCTCCTCGCCGAGAAAGAGGACATCCGCACCAAGTGTACGCACTTCTCACTCTTCACGTCATTCCTTGACGTGGCCATCTCGGGCCTCTCTCTCGAACCGGGCGCAAGGGCGCAGGCCTACCTCCTCGCACGCTCCATCGCCGTGGACGCCTACATGGACGAGCGCGGACAGAAGAAGAACCGCTACGAGACGCAGTGTGTTCTCACCGTCTCCGGCTATGGCGAGCTGGTGCTTCGCGCACGCTGCGGCCAGATACGCCACGCCGACAATCCGGTTATCGTCTACGAGGAGGACAGCTTCGAGTTCGGCGAGCGCAATGGGCAGAAGTTCGTCAACTATACCTGCCGTCTTCCTCACCAGTCCGGGCGCATCGTGGCGTGCTTCATGAAGATTACTCGTGCTGATGGCTCTGCCGACTATGCCGTCATGCTTCCAGAGGACTGGCAGCGGCTCTCGGGCTTCTCCGCACGCCAGAACCGCAAGTACAACCCGCAGACAAGGCAGTGGGAGAACGGAAAGCCAAACGACCTCTACACAGCGCAGGGCGGACAGATTGACCCCGGCTTCCTCGTCGCCAAGTGCATCAAGCACGCGTTCAAGGCCTACCCCAAGGCGCGCGTCGGCCGTGCCACGCAGCTGGAGTCACAGCAGGTTGACGATGTTGAAATCAATGACGACCTCTACGGCATCACTGCTGATGGCGAACAGGTGGACACTACTACTGGCGAGATTGTCAAGCCACAGGAACAGTCTTTTGCCCCTGCCTCCGACACTTCGGCAGGTGTTACCGTTGACCCTGCGGCCCACGGCGAGGACGACACATTCTAACCCTTAACGACCACAGCTATGAGTGAACAGACAACAGACCTGACCATCGTCCGCAAGGAGAATGTGCAGATGATAGCGCAGTCCGCGCCACAGATTTATCAAGACAACACGCTCTCTTGCCAGCGTTGCAACGATTACGGCAAGCGTCTCCTTGCACAAATCAATGAGCATGGAATGAATGACGAACTGGATATGCAGTGCGCCACTTATATCACCAAGGCCAAGAACACGGTGAAGAAAATGAACACCAACCGTTCAGCCATCACCAAACTCTTTGACCAGATACGCAGTGAGTTTACTGGCATGGAAAACTCCATCGACCCAACCAAGACAGACTCTGTGCCTTACCAAATACAACAGGCTCGCAATGCCTATGCCGCTCGCAAACGTGCAGAGGAGGAGCGCAGACGCAGGGAAGAGTTGCTCCGCCAACAGCGTGAGCAAGCGTTCAACCGCTACAAGCAGGAAGTGGAGGACGACTACAAGCGGTCGTTCAACACCTATACGGCACAGTCCATCAATGCTCTCACTGACCTCAATGCCAATGTGACGCTTGACAACTACGAGGCGCAGTGCCGTGCCATCAAGGAGTTTTCTGTTGTCCTGCCGCAAGACTGGGCGACAAAGACACCCTCCACAGTCCGCATACCTGCCGAACTTTCCGACATGCAGGACAAACTACGTGAGGTGCGCACGTCCATTGCCCTCAAACTCATGGAGCAGTTCGCCAAGCAATACCAGTTTGAGGTGGGCGACTACCGCGACAACATCATGGACGCTCTTCCCTCTAAGAAAGCCGAACTTGAACGTATGCAGAAAGCCAACGAGGAAGAGAAAGCACGCATGGCTGCTGAACTGAAAGCACGCGAAGAAGCCGAGGCAAAGCGCATTGAGACAGAACGTAAACGCAAGGAGGAAGAGGAAGCCGCAAAGAAGAAGATGCAAGCCGAGGCTTCCGAACTGGGCAGTCTCTTCGGTCAGCAATCCGTGGTTGCTCCTGCTGGCTATCAGCCAAAGACTTCCGTCAAGAAGCGTATGGTGTTCCACGACCCGGAGGGCATCATCGCTGCCGTGTCGTTTTGGTGGGCTAAGGAGGGCAAGTTCCTGTCTGTTGAAGACCTTGCCAAGACTTTCAAGAAACAGATTACCTACTGTGAGAAAGTGGCCAACGACAAAGACCACCCCGAATTTATCAATTCATCGTCCATCACCTACGAGGACGAAGTTAAAGCCAAGTAACTATGTACGAAAGTGGATATTATCCTGCTGGGGCTGAATATGACCCTCGCGCCCCATGGAATGAACGTGAGCCTACTTATGTCGAGTGTGCAGCCTGTGGTGGCAAAGGCTACCACTACCATGCCTACGATATCAACACTGGCAACGAAATGGAATGTACCGAACAGACCTACAACCTCCTGCCCGAAGATGAAGACGAGGCTATCGCTCGTGGCCAGCACTACTGCAAGGGCGAAATGGAAACTTGTGAGGTGTGCGGTGGTGAGGGCGAAGTGGAATATGAACCCGATTACGATGACTATGACGAAGATTAACAACCCGGACGCATACTATCAGCGCAGTGAGGTCAGCAACTCTGACCTTACTGAACTGAAGAACCTGCTGCACCCTCACATGCAGTATGGCGACCGTGAGGCGGCTTTTCGCTTCGGCTCTATCGTAGATGCCATCATCACTGAACCCTCGCGTGTGGACTTCCTCCACATGACGATTGACGGTGAGCAATGCTCCGAGGAGGAGTTCCTCCATGCTCGCGAAATGCAGCGTGCACTCCGTGCCGAGGCTCGCAGAGACCCTTTCCTTGCCAAGGTGCTGGAGTTGTCCGATACGCAGCGGTTCATGGTCAACAAGCAGCAGGAGTTTTGCAATGGCGGTTTCTGTTTCTGCCTTGACACACGCTGCAAGTGGGACTGGTGGCTTCCGTCCGCCCATTTTGGTGGCGACCTAAAGACCACGTTTGCCTCCACACAGGCGGAGTTCGACAATGCCGTTGATTTTTTCGACTGGGACAGGTCGCGTGCTTGGTACATGGACATTGCCCATTCAGACCGTGATTTCATCTACGCCATCAGCAAGAAGAACTGCCGCATCTTCAAGAAGTTCATCAACAGGGGTGACGACATCTACACTCGCGGACGCGAGAAGTACGAAGAACTGGCTTTCCAATACTGGTGCTTCAACCTCCAATAAGTTCAACCACAGAAAACGAATATAGTTATGAGCAAGATATTATCACAAACCGCACAGGTCAGTCTGCTTAAACGCCTAAGACGTATGTGTCCTTTCGCTGTATGGTCTGGGCAATATGGCTACACTTGTGGCGGTATGGTGGGCGGTGTGCGTTCTTCCTCTGGCATGGACGCACGTTCCAAAGAGGCTCGCCATTGTCATCTGAATTGTGCCGACCTGCGTAAACTGGCTTTTCGCCAAGGCTACGACATTACACTTTCAACCCATAAACTCAATGCGTATGGCTGAAACATTAAGACATCATCTTCGGGTTGAGCCTTACGACTACCAAAAGGAGGGCATCCTTGCCGGGCTGCGCTGGCACCGTTTCCTCATCGGTGACGAGCCGGGGCTTGGCAAGACGCTCCAAAGCATCGGTGTCGTGGACTGCGCCAACGCTTACCCCTGCCTGGTCATCTGCCCGTCCTCGCTCAAAATCAACTGGCAGCGTGAGTTCGAGAAGTTCACCGACAAGCACGCCCTCGTCCTCGACAATGCGGTAATGACCACATGGCCGTATCTCCTCAAGATGGGCATGCAGCAGGTGGCGATAGTCAATTACGAAAGTCTGCGGAAATACTTCGTTTGGGACATCAAAGGCGGCTCGCGTGGCGGTTTCCGTCTGAAAGACGTGGTTTTCACGCCCGACATCAAGCTATTCCGTTCCATCATCATTGACGAGTCTCACCGCGTCAAAGACCCCTCCGCACAGCAGACCATCTTCGCGCGTGGCATTGCCGAGGGCAAGGAGTATCGCATTCTCCTCTCTGGTACGCCTGTCGTCAATCGTCCAGCCGACCTTATCGCGCAGCTCTCCATCATGGGATGCCTGCCCGAGTTTGGGGGACGTGCAAAGTTCCTTGCCGAATTTGGCGGTGGCGAGATTACAAAAGAGAGACGCAACAAGGAGGAAGAGGACGCTCCGCGCAACCTCGAACGCCTGTCTGCCGAACTCTACTCGCGCTGCATGATACGCCGCGAAAAGGCAAAGGTGCTCACCCAGCTTCCCGACAAGACGCGCACCGACCTCATCGTGGACATTTCCAACCGTGACGAGTATATGCTGGCAGAGCAAGACCTTGCCGAGTATCTGCGCCAATATACCGAGTGTGACGACATCGACATCAGGCGCAAAATGCGCATGGAGGCTCTGGTCAAGTTCATGACGCTGCGCTCGCTCTCTGCCAAAGGTAAAGTGAAACAGGCCATCGACTTCACACGCACGTTCCTCGCCAACGGCAAACCGCTCATTCTCTTCTGCTCCCTGCATGAGATTGTGGACGAGATAAAGCGGGCGTTCCCCAAGGCTGTGTCCGTCACTGGGCGCGACTCCATGATGATGAAACAGGCGGCTGTCGATGCTTTCCAGTCTGGCAAGGCGCAACTCATCGTCTGTTCCATCAAGGCGGCTGGTGTCGGTCTAACACTCACGGCTTCCTCCAATGTGGCTTTCGTTGAATTCCCATGGACCTATGCCGATTGTTGCCAGTGCGAAGACCGTGCTCACCGCATAGGGCAAAAGGACAACGTGACGTGTTATTACCTGCTTGGTCGTGGCACTATCGACCGCACACTCTACGCAATCATCCACAAGAAGAAGTCCATCGCAAACCAAATTATGGCCACCGATGACGACATTCCGCAGGATGAAATGTACTTCGATGAACTTGCAAGTCTGTTCCTTAATCCGCATGACGATGGCTGACCTCTGCAAAACCGACCTTCAAAAGGTCATTTCCTACCTCGATGAGGCTGCGAAGATTTATGAAGCATTGCCAATGCAGAAATGCAAGTGCCGTGCTTACATGATAACCCAATTAACAAACAAATTAAAAATCAAACTCAATCATGACAAAAAATGAATTGGCAAAAGAGGTTGCGGTTTCCGAGAAACTCCACCTCTCTACAACATTCCAAGCCGTTGACGGCATTCTCCGTGTAATCAAGGAAACACTCGCCAAGGGTGAGCCTGTTATCATCCGTGGCTTCGGCACGTTCCAGCCCATTGACTGCAAGGAGCGTCCTGCACGCAACATCAAGACTGGCGAAGCAATCACTGTCCCTGCCCACAAGTCGGCAAAGTTCCGCATTAGCAAGGACTTGGTTAAGGTTCTCAACACTGAAGCAGGAAAGGAGGCAGCCGTATGATACTCTATGAATGTGGTGTTCGCTACGAGAAGACTGCGGACAACGGAATGACAAAGAAAGTCACCGAGTTGTACCTTGTTGATGCTTGCTCGTTTGCAGAGGCTGAGGGACGTATCACACAGGAAATGCAACCGTACATTTCTGGCGATTTTGATGTGGTCACCATCAAACGCACCAACTACTCCGAGATTGTAGAGGGGTTGTCCAAAGCCGACAAATGGTTCAAGGCAAAACTCGTTTTCATCACGCTTGATGAGAAGTCGGGCAAAGAGAAGAAACAGGCGGTTTATTTCATTGTCCGTGCTTCCAGTATTGACAACGCTCACATCTGTGTAGTTGAGCACATGAAATGTTCTGTCATGGACTACGAGATTGCCACACTTGACGAAACCAAGATTATGGATTTGTTCCGCTACAAGGTTAATACATCAAGCAATGGCTAAGTTCTCACAATATGCTTTCCAAGGCCGGAATAAGTACGGTAATCAGCGTGTCGGCGGTCATGCTTCCAAAAAGGAACACTACCGCGCAGCCCAGCTCCGCCTCATGGAGCGTGCCGGACTTATCACCGACCTCCGGGAGCAAGTCCCCTATGAGTTGATACCTGCCCAGTATGGCGAGTGTGGCAAGGATTTCAAGGGATGCGCCACTCGCGTCCTCCTCGAGCGCCCCTGCCGCTACATCGCCGATTTCGTCTACACCGACAGGGCAACCGGGCAGACTGTCGTCGAGGACACCAAGGGCGTCCGAACAAAAGAGTACATCATCAAGCGGAAGCTCATGCTCCACGTGCATGGCATACGCATAAAGGAGGTCTGATTAACGGTCTGACTGACGGAAAACAAAGGCATAACTTATATTCATTCACACACCATGCAAAAGGACAGCGGAAAGGCAAAGGCAAAGGCAAGGCCAAAGGCATTCACCATCAGCTCTGTTGACACCGAGGAGCTGCTGCGCGACTACACGGCAGAGGAGACGGGCGAAATCTTCAAGGCGCTGCTCGCCTACGCCAACAGGGGCGAGGAATTCGAAAGCGGGGACAGGTCTATGCGCACGCTCTTCAAGACCATACAGGCGAACATCGAGCGAAACTACGTCAAGTACGAGGAGAAATGCGAGCGAAACAGACAGATAGCGCAGGAGCGCGAAAAGAAACGCAAACGCACTGATTTACAGGAAGAAAAGCAAGCAGTGTCAAATGAAACGCAAACGCCTCCTGCCGACACGAACGTGCACGTTCGTGCACGAACGTTACCAAATGAAATAGAAAATGAAAATGAAAATGAAAATGAAATTAATATTCAAGAAGAGCCTTTAGGCTCTTCTATGTCAGAACTTCGTTCTGACGCACCATCTGCACCACTACCGCGCGAGCGCGCGAGGGAAACGACGGAAAAGCTGGAAACGAGGGAAACGCTGGAAACGACGGAAACGCCGGAGAAAACGACGGAAAAGGCGCAAGACAGCGGGGAAAAAGTCAACTGCCAGAGGCTATGCAGCCAGTTCAACCGCGCCATGAGGGACGCAAGGATTCCGAAAATCAAGCGCATAGCGGGGCAGCGCAGGGAGTTCCTGCTGGCAAGGGCGAGAGAGTACGGACCGGTCGCCGTCTACCGCGTCATCCTGAAGGCGGCGAGGAGCGACTTCCTCAACGGAGGGGGAAACAGCGGATGGGTCGCCAGCTTCGAATGGATATTCAGACCCAACAACTTCCCGAAGGTGCTGGACGGCTACTACGACAACCAACCACCAACGACAACAACAGCGATTCAAACAAACGGAGAATTCAAACATGACACAGCAGAGACACCAGCCACAGGCGGTTGGGCAAATAGTCGCAGCGGCCAGAGGGCCGCAGAGCAGCGCGAGCGCATCCAAGGCTACGCAAGTGTCGCCGGAAAGTGGAGGCAGATTGCAGACAGCGACGCTGCAAAGGTGGCCAACAAGGGACAGCCTGCTGCAAACGTTCCACGTTGACAGGCAGATGGAAATCACAAGGAGGCCCGCACGCTGCCTCTTCGGAAACGCACCCTCTCTCTGGGACGCCAACAGGGCCTACGGCTACGGAACGGCGCAGGAATGGCTCGCCTACCAGATAACGGACCTCTCGGAGTTCAGCGGGGCCAGGGACAAAATCACGGACAGGCAGCTCGACCAGCTCATACAGCTCGTCACCGACGACTACGGATTCCTCAGCCTCGCAGAGTTCATGCTCTTCTGCCGGAGGTTCAAGCGCGGACTCTACTGCAAGTTCTACGGCAGCGTCGACCCGATAAGCATCATGCAGGGGCTTAACGAGTTCTGCCGAGAACGCGAAGAGGCACGCCGCCAGCAGGAACGGCAGCAGCACGAACGCACAAGGTGGCTCCAGCGGCACAGCCCGCTAAACGTCTCGCACGAGGAATACCTCAACCAAGTGAAGCAAATGCAACCAAGTGAAGCAAATGCAATCAAGTGAAATAAATTCAACCAAGTGAAATAAATTCAATTCAATTCAACAGACACTAATTCACGGAACTATGGGACTTTTTGAAAAATTCAGCGACTGGCGGAAAAAGGCCAGGGAGGCGAGCGCGAGGGCCGCGCTGCGCGACGTCGTCCGCTACGGATGCGGGACGCGCGCCGACGACAACGCCATCTACATCTACGTCGGGGGGCACGCCGTCTTCAGGGTCACGGCGGAGACCGACCTCGGGCGCAACGAGCTCGGCGTGGCCGACGCGCAGACGTTCATCGCAAACGTCAAGGAGACCTACGTGCAACGGATACTTAACACCGACGGACATGAGGGTTAGGGCATCGCTGGGCATTGACAGGAAAAGGGTCATGGCGGAGTACGACAGGCTCAACACCATGGTCAACATCTACGCGGGGGCGGCCAACACGGTGGCGGGAAACGCCATCTTCGACTGCATCGGCGACATGAGGAAGCGGAAGTGGTACAGGTTCCGCATCAAGCACTGCGCGGAAGAGGCGCTCCGGTGCTACTACGCCTACGAGCGGAGGCACACGCAGAACTTCGGCGACAGGCACGGGCTGTTCCTCGACTACCTCTCGGAGGTGGAGGCCTCCGTCGCAAGGGACATACAGCTGCTCACCTACTCCATCAAGGCCGTGATGGACAGGCACGGCCTCGGCGACACGCTCGACAAGGCGCGCGTCGAAACGGCAAGGGCGCTCACCGAGCTGGCCTGCGTGCATTTCGACCAGCTCATGGACAACGCGAGGCGCAGGGCGGGCTTCGACTTCACGCCTTACTTCGCCGCGGGGAGGCTCACAGCGTGCCTCTCGTGGTGGAGGGAGGTCGCCGACAGCGTGGCGCGCACGGCAGCGGAGGGCATACGCCTCGGCGACGACCCGAACTGCAAGCTCGCCGTCTCGGTCATCGACAGCAAGCTGGCGTCCGACGACCTGCTCAACCGCGCGGGGTACAACGCGCTGCTGCTCCACACCGACCTCATCGGGAAGATAGACAGAGAGGAATTCGAACAACTGGAAAAGGCTTATGGAAACAAAGACAAGGACAAGGACAGAGAATGAGACGGGGGCCAGGGCACAGGCGGCCCCGAAGGTGTACATCAAGACGGAGGCCCCGGGCGCGGCCCCGCCGGAAAAGGACAGCTACCTCTCCGCGGGCTACGACCTCACCGTGCCGGAGGACACGCACATCCCGGCACGCGCGCGCACAGCCGTCAGCCTCGGCTTCGCCATGTCACTGCCGGCGGGCGTCGCGGCCATCGTGGGCCCGCTGGCGGAGAACAGCGCGGAGGGAATGCCGGGGATGGGCGTCGGGCGGAGGGTGAAGAGGCTCCTCGGCATACCGCTCGTCAGCTGCACCGCCCTGCGCCGCAGGTTCGACGCGGACGTCATCGCGGAAAGGATTGACCCGGGGGCCGCGATGAGCGTCACCGTCACCGTCTGCAACCGCGACATCGCATTCACCGTCCCGCAGGGCACGCGCATCGCGCAGATAACGTTCATCCGCCCGGCTTTCCCGCAGGTACGCCTCGCGAAAGAGCTCACGGGATATGCAAGCCCGGACGCCGGGCAAACCGAAAAGTGAGATATGGCCGGCAAGGAGCGCAAGCAGCCAAGGGAGCAGACCCTTGGCTTCAGTTACGGCGTGACCAGGGAACAGGCCTGCATCATGTGCCACCTGTCCTCCGAATGTGGCGGATGCTGCATCAGGTGCAGGAAAGAGGGCTGCCAGGGCCAGCTCTGCTCGCAGCCGTACAGGGACTTCGAGGGACAGCGGTTCGAGGCGTGGATGTGGCTCGTGAAGACGCATTACCGGCACCTGAGAAAGTTTGTGCCGAAGAGGTATCTTAAGTGAACTTAATGAAACAAATTGAAGAATAAATTAAACAGATTGAAGAATAAATTAAGCAGATTGAACTATGGACAAAAAGATTGAGGTGAGCGAAAGCAACCTGAAAGCTGCCTTAGAAGTGGCAGACGAAAGCACAAGGAAAGTGCTTGTGGCTCTGTTTGGCAATATAGAGCCGGCAGACGATAGCAAGCCAAGCCTGAAAGACTACAAGTCCATCCGCTCTTATGAAGATGCTTGCAAGGCTTTGGGCGAAAGCGTAGATGAAAAGACGCTGTCAGAGGCTGGCGTGCCAAGTCACATTATCGCCCAGATGAAACTGGAGCTGATTTGCAAGGCTCTTTGGGGTGGTGAGGTTAAGGTATATCCCGACCCTGATGGAAATCGCATTTACTTGTATCCTTGGTTTGCGCTCTACAATCAAAATGAGATTGACAACATGAACGACAAACAAAGGGGTTGCCTCCTGTCTGCTACTGCGGGTACTGGTGCGATTGCGGGTTTCGGTTGTCTGGGTGCGCTTTCTCGTTCCTCGCACCCGTCTGCGTACAGTGGCTTCCGCTTGTGCCTTGACACAGAAGAAAAGGCAGAATACTTTGGCAAGCAGTTCTTGGAGCTGTGGGCAGAGGCAATAGCTTTCAATTTCTCTGTGGGTGAACGCTTGAAGTAGACGGCCATGAAAATGAAGACAACGCGCAGGCTCATAGCCCTGCTCTGCCACGGTCCCATACTCCTTGTCGCGGTCGCCGTCTCCGCCGTGGGGGCGGTCATCACGGCGCCGTTCAGAATGGCGGGCAGGTTCATGAAAAGGCGGGAAGACCATATCATTTAAACGAAAAGAAAAAGGACACGGGCATAATGATTAAGTCCATAGAATATAGAAATGCGGCCAAGAGATTCCGCAAGGTTTTTAGTCTGAATTTGAACGAGTATTTAGACGCTCTCTTGACGAATGCACACGAGACAGCTCTTGATTATACTAAGTTTCGCAAGGCGATAGGTAGCCGGCACCCGGAATTAGATAATGACGGCGTGTCAGTGCAAGATGTTATCCTCGAGCACTACGGAAAAGAAGGCGTAACACTTATAAAAAAGTTACTATGATATACGGATATTTAAGGGTGTCGTCCGACGAGCAGGATGTCAACTCGCAGAAACAGGGTGTGGTAAAATTTGCCGAAGAGCATGGCATGCAGATAGACAAGTTCATCACAGACGAGGGTGTCAGCGGTGGCAAAGACCCGGACAAGCGGAATCTCGGCCCGCTGCTTAAACTTATCAACGAAGGCGATGTCATTATCTGCTCCGAGATAAGTAGATTGGGACGTGACCTGTACATGGTGATGGATATTCTCCATTTCTGCATGGAGCGCAAGGCGGTAATCTATACCGTAAAGGACAAGTTTGTGCTTGGCAATGACATACAGAGCAAGGTGCTTGCTTTCGCTTTCGGCTTGTCGGCAGAGATAGAGCGTCAGATGATACGCCAACGAACGAAAGAGGGTCTGCGCTTGCGTGTCAAGATGGGCGTATTGGTTGGCCGTCCCCTTGGAACTGTTGCAGACGAACCACAGGACTTGAACGATGAGCAGAAAAAACTCCTTATTGAACAGTATAAATGGGGAGTGCCCGAGCGGCGTTTGGCGGAGAACTTCAAGGTGGACAGAAATACGATTGCACGTTGGTTACACCGATGGGGAATAAAACGCTCCGCTTTCATCGAGCGGCAGGAAGAGGCAAGAAAGAAAGAGAGTGCGGCCTATGAATTTGGCAAGCAGCAAGCCGTTGGAATAGATAGGGACAAACTGCGTGTTCTCATAAACTCCGACTTGACATTGCCACAGATTGCCGATGCGTTTCCGGAGTTCACATACGAGCAGGTCTATGGCACCGTGCTCGCTGACAAGGAGCTAAACCCCTTGTATCGCAAACACGGCCAGAAACTTATAAGGAAGACGAAATAGCAATGAGCTTCAACAACACACGAACATTCCGCAAGCCCGCGGGAAAGGCCAAGTGGCAGGCGCCCATGCGGCACCACAACGGCACCGGGCCGATGGAGTACTACCTCGAGGGGGAGCTGAGGGAGAAATTCCGCAGGCTCTTCCCCATTCACTCCAACCGCCGCATGTGCACATGGTTCGGACTGTCTTTCGCCACCCTCCAGCGGTTCAAGCGCGAGATGGGGCTGGAAAAGGACATGAGGGCCGTGCGCCGGGAACAGGCAAGGGACACGAAGAGAATCTGCGAGAAGAGCGGATACTACGCCTCGCTGCGCGGAAAGGCACCGTCCGAGGCGTGCCTCGAGGCCGCGAGGAGAAAGAGGGCGGAGGGGTTCAACCCCATCACACGGCTGCGCGAGACGAACCCGCGGGAGTACCGGAAGCTCATGAGGAGAAAGGCGGAGGCGCGCAGGGAGCTGTGGCGCAAGGAGACGCTGCGCGAGCTCTACGGGCTGGAGCGCAAGACAAGGCTGCGCGTCAGGCTCAGCCGCCTCGGCGCAAACGCATCCTCGCAGAAGCACCTCATGATAAAAAGGCGCAACTACTTCCCCGACCCCGACGACCCCTTCGCCGTCTGCTACGACAGCCTCACCGAACGCTCGCCGCGCATGGAGGCCACGGCCGCCAGGCACGGACTGAAGATTGTGGAGGGCGGGGAAGAGAAAGAGAAAACAGAAGGCAATGACTAACAAAACTTAAAACGCAAACAAACTAACAACCCCTAACTTTGCACACATGATTAAACTACTGCAGCGCACACGCCGCCCCGACATCACCTTCTGCCGTAACGGACGCATATTCCTCACGGCAAGGGTCGTGCGCCTCCTCTCGCTCCGGCCTGGCGACAGCATCAACATCGCCTTCCACCTCGGAGAGTGCTACCTGCTCGCCGCCCGGCACGACGGCGCCGTCGGACGGCACGCCGCCCGGTGCCACCCCACAAAGAAAGGCTCGCGAAACTACTGCGCCAACTCCGTCACGCTTGCCAGGCTCATGCTCGACAGGTGCGGGGTGAACGCAGAGCGGGCCTCGTTCATGGCCGGAAAGGAGGAAAGGAGAAACGGCGAGCTGTGCCTGCCTGTCATCTTCAAAATGCCACTATGAACCAGGAAATCTCTTACAGCGGCTTCTCTGCCGTGCCGTCCGACTATGTCTGCCAGGACGGCGCGCTTGCCGTGGCCGTCAACGTGCTGCCCGAAGACGGCGCGCTACAGCCGCTCGCCGAACCGTCAACGGCTCTGCCAGCACAGCTCTGGCACCTCGACGAAACAACGCAGAGGTACGTGGAAATGCCCGCGCTGAAGTGTGTCTACATGCACATCACGGCGGAATACAGGCACTTCATCGCACAACAGGAAGACGGCACGTACTGCTGGCTCGAGAAAACCGGGACACGCCCGGGGGCGGACGGAAAGCCCCGCACTGTCGTCACAACGGGCACACTCGGGCGGATAGACGGATTCACGGGGGTCTCCTCAGTCGGAAACACGCTCGTCTTCCTCACCGCCGACGGAATGAGGTACTTCCTCTGGAAAAGCGCGGAGGGGAAATACCTCAGCCTCGGGGCGAAGCTGCCGGAATGCCCCATCTCGTTCGGACTGCTGTGCAAGGTTGAAAAGGGGGAGACTTTCGACATCTCCTTCGACTCCATCAGCGAGGGTGACCTCTTTCGCGAATTCTCGGACAGCAACAAGAACAGGGTCACAGAACAGGTGCTCGCAAAGGTCAACAGGTTCATCGCGGAGAAGAGCACTGACAAGGGACGCTTCATCTTCCCGTTCCTCGTGCGCTACGCATACAGGCTCTACGACGGAACGCTCACCATGCACTCCTCGCCGGTGCTGATGGTCGCATCGACGGAATGCACGCCGTCGGTCTTCTGGAAACGCATCTCGGGAGAGGGCAGCTACACTTCGGCAACCCTGCAAGTCGTGGCGCCGGTCCACAGGCTGGACTACGCGGTCACCGCACAGCAGTGCATCGAACGGCTGGAGGACTGGCAGGACATCGTGCGCTCCGTCGACATCTTCATCTCGAAGCCCATCTACACCTACGACCAGAGCGGAAAGTGCGAAAGGTTCGCAAACACGGACGACTACAAGGCATACGCCGTCTGCAAAAACACGTCAATCGCGGAAGCGGTGCAAAAGCTGAAGGATGAAACATGGGACGACGTGGAGAAGCGCAGGGAGGAATACAGAACCAAATACCCGGCAAGATACCAGAAGGCCACGTTCAGCGACCTCTACGTGGCCACATGGGGCATTGGCTGTAACGACTTCACCTACCCCATCTCGCGCGTCATCCTGCCGGGGAAGTCGGCCGACAAGGTCAAGGAGGACATCAGGAACACGTCGCAGTTCTACCTCCTCGACAGCATCAAGGTAGGCGACCTCAAGACGGAGCGCACAGCCATCAGCGTCAAGGAGGACTACCTCCAGTCGCTCGTCACGCGCGAGACCATGACCGACGACTACGACAGCCACGACACGCTCATCCCGGGCTATGCCTTCCCCTACAACGCAAGGCTCAACCTCGCGAACATGAAAAAGAGGCTCTACGACGAATACTCGGCGGGGGCCATGGTCTGCCATACCGACGGATATGTCTCATTCTTGCAAAACGACAAGGACAACCCGACATGGCACGACGGCACCGCAGAGGCGCAGATATACTACTTCATCAGACAGGACGGGCGCGAAATAGTGGTCTCCGGCGAAAGGTACCCCGTGGCGTCAGGGGCGGGCGCCGCGCCTTTCATCTTCCTCTTCTACCCAAACGTCAACGCATACAAGGCGGTCGTCACCGTCGGCTGGCGTGTCACCTACGAGGTCAGGCTCGAGCAGCACGCCTTCCTCAACGGGGCTTTCTACTTCAACGGATGGGACAACCCGGTCAGCGGGGGCGGAGGGGCCTTCCCCTCATGGTCAAAGCCCGCCGAGCGAACGGTCGGCATACAGAACAAGGTCTACACCTCGGAGGTCAACAACCCGTTCTTCTTCCCCCTCCTCGGCATCAACACCGTAGGCACAGGCGAGATAATGGGCGTCTGCGCCGCTGCCAAGGCGCTCTCCGAGGGACAGTTCGGACAGTTCCCGCTCTACGCCTTCAGCTCCGACGGGGTCTGGGCGCTCGAGGTGTCCTCCACAGGAACCTACTCCGCGCGGCAGCCCGTCACGCGCGACGTCTGCATCAACGCCGACGGCATCACGCAGCTCGACAGCGCGGTACTCTTCCCAACCGACCGTGGCATTATGCTCATTGCCGGCTCGCAGACAGTGTGCATCTCCGAGGCCGTCAACTCCGAATATCCGTTTGACGCTACGCAGTTGCCGGGATTCACCGGGCTGCATGCCATGCTTGGCCATGAGCCATCTACCGACACGTGCCTCCCCACACTGCCGTTCACAAAGTTCCTCAGGCAGTGCCGGATGCTCTACGACTATGTCCACCAGCGTGTCATCGTCTATGCACCGGGGGTGACCTACGCCTATGTCTATTCGCTGAAGTCGCAGCAGTGGGGCATGATTTTTTCCACCGTCGCCTCGCACCTCAATTCCTACCCCGAGGCGCTCGCCGTGGACAACAGCAATGCCGTGCTCAACTTCTCCGCGCCAAAGGCAGATGCGGCCAGGTGCCTTTACGTCACGCGCCCGCTGAAGCTCGGCGCGCCCGACGTGCTGAAAACTGTCGGCTGCGCCATACAGCGGGGATTCTTCCGCAGGGGGAATGTCGCAACGGCGCTCTACGGCTCGCGAGACCTGCTCGGCTGGCACCTCGTCTGGTCGTCAAAAGACCACTGCCTCCGGGGATTCGGCGGCTCGCCCTACAAGTACTTCCGCATAGCGGGCGTCGCAACGCTCGCACCGGGAGAGAGTGTCTCGGGGGTGTCCGTGCAGTTCCGGCCGAGGTACACGGACAGGCTCAGATAGGAATTTCATTTTTTCTGCATGGTTAGTGATTTTTAAGTAAGGTTGTTTCAGGACAGCAAAGGGGCCGGGATGCGCGACGCACCCCGGCCCCTGTCTCTTTTCGCTCTCGCAGCGCCGGCACCGCCCGGACACTCAGTCCAGGAAGTGCTGCCTTATCCGCCGACGCGACATGCGCGAGTGTATCGCCACCCTTATCTCGCCCTCAGCCTCCGACGCCTTGGCATACCACGCCTCGCTCTTCCCGGGGCTGGTCACGCTCAGCCAGTCTGCAACGCCACGGCACACAAGGTACTCGTGTATCAGCCTCTCCAGCAGCGTGAGCGTGGTCTGCGACAGGGCGCCTGGCACGTCCATCTCTATCTGATACAGGCCGCGCTCACGCAGCGCGTCGTCATATTCCGCCTTTGCGATGGCTCTCTTCGACCACGGATAGAGCATTTCCCGGCACAGCGACACGCCCAAGTCCAGCACTCTCGTCACCCGGTCCGCGTTGCCGGCCTCGCACACGTCGGCAACCATGTGGCGGGCGTGCTCCTCGCCGGGCTGCATCACATGGCTCTCCACATACGCAATGTTGCTGATGTCATACACCAGCTCCGAGCGCAGGAACGACAGCGTCACGCGCCGCGTGGCGCCGTCTCTCTTCTCTTCGGTACAGCAGTCCATAGGGCATGGTTAGGGGTTGGGGGACTGGCGGACCGGACGCTCCGGCCTCCTGCGGCTGCACGCTGCACTGACTGCGCCGGAAAGGCTCTTCTCCGACAGCGCAAGGTACTGCTGCGCCTCACCGGGGTTCGTGACAAGGTACCACTCGCCTATCGCGGCATTCTTCAGGTAGTCGTGAACGCTCTCGCACAGGTACGGCAACGCGGCCTCGCTGAAGTTGCCGGGAACGGACAGCCGGAGCGACAGGTCGCCGTCGCCGCACGCAAGGCTGCTGTCCGCTTCAGCAACGCCGCCGTCCATGTACTCCGACAGCGCGCAGCGGACGGCTGCGAAGCAGCGCTGCACACTGCGAAGCAGCTTGTCTGTGTTGCCCGCGTCCGCCGAGGCGTAGAGGCGGGCCGCACGCTTGACGTCCTCGCCGTCGCGAGGGGAAAGGTGGCGCAGGTAGGTCTCGTTGGCTATGTCATACAGCAGGGGCTTGATTCTCACGCGCACCGTAACTTCTTTCTTGGTCTCTCCCATATTCTACAATGTTTAAATTTCATGGCGCCGGGGTCACTGCACACGCCCGGGGGGCTTGCGGCTGTACAGCAGGCGCTCGGCGCAGTCAAGCCACTCGCCGGCACGGGCGAAGCAGCCGGCACTCTCCTCGCTGCTGCACAGGCGGTACCACCGGCCAAGCACAGAGTCGACGAAAAAGCTGCGCAGCGACGACTGCACACTGGCAGCCAGCGACCTGTCAAACGACACGCTCACCGCTATCACGGCCTCGTAGGCCACCTTCGACAGCACGGGGCGAACCGGGCCGACAGCACCGCCCGGAACGCCGCCCGAATGGGTCGTCACGGGAAGCACGCTCACCTCCTTGGTCGAACCCGACACGAGCAGCTCGCCCAGGCGCGCGTTGGCCGCAGTAACGCTCTCGTCCCAGAAAAGGCCGAGCTCGCCAAGGGCGGCGTCCGTCGCAAGAAGACGCTCGCGGGCGCCGGGGTCGCCGGCAAGGAGCTTCGCGCCGGTGTAGTCCGTGGCCTTGGCCACCTCGTCATAAACGTCGTCCCTGAACACGTCTACGGTTATTGTCTCCATATCTCTCTGTTATGTGGTCTGTCATTAACGCTTGCGCCTCAGGCGCACAATGGCGGCCAAGGCGGCCAAGGCGCAGCAAAGGGCGCCGATGCGGTACGCCGCACGCTGGTACCATCTCAAGGCTTGCACGCCTTGCCGCTCAGGCTGCTGCCTGGCTGCACGCCAGGCTTCCGCGGAACTCTCGCGACGGCTGCGCGTGGCCGTGCTGTCCTCGCTCAGGCTGACGCTCGCGGAACGCGCACGCGAGGCACGGATGCCTTGACGGTATGCCCTCACACCCTTGGCGCTGACCGAGCCGCCGTCGATGACGAGCGTGCCGCCGCTGTCGGCAAACTCAATGCACCCCCAGCCGTCATATAGCGACAGGCCGGCCCGGCTGCACGACAGGACTGCGCCGGCATGGACGCTGTCCGACACCAGCACGGAGGCGTAACGCTCGCCCGAGGCCGACTCCGACACCGTACCCTTGGACTTGCAGCCCGACAGCACGCAAAGGGCGGACAGCAGCACGCTCGCTGCACCTGGCTTCATCATGGCGCACTCACATGATGTCACTGTACTCGGAGGTGGCGTCAAAGCTGGGGCACGACTTGGCCGAAAAGTCACGGTGGCCGTGGATGGACGCACCGGGATAGCGCCGCTTCAGCCCGGCGAGCAGCTTGGACAGGGCGGACTTCTGCCGCGCTGTCCGCGTGTCCTTGGGCGTCTTGCCGTCGGATGCCAAACCGCCGACATACACCACGCCGATACTGTGGGCATTGTGCTTCAGGCAGTGCGCCCCGGCCTCGCGCTCGGGCCTGCCGGCCTCCACGGTGCCGTCAAGGTCAACAACATAGTGGTAGCCTATGCCGGACCACCCTTTCTGCCTGTGCCACCGGTCTATGTCCGACGCCCTGAAGTCCCTGCCCTCGGGGGTGGCTGTGCAGTGCACGATTATCTCGTCTATCTTTCTCATATCTCGGATGCAAATTTACAGACCGGCTGTCACTCCGCCACGTTATCTTTTGTGACTTGACCTAAAGGGCAGTGGCAGGCAAATTAAGGAGACAATAGATAATAATTGCATAAGTGTTTGCTTGCATGGAATCTATATGGTACCTTTGCAGCGTGATAATTTGAACCCGATGAGCGGACGAAGAATAAATGTGTCATTTATGGACGAAGCAAGGGAGTTTGTATCTTCCTTGCCGGAAAAGGCGCAAAAGAAAATAACCTATAACCTCCTTAAAGTGGAGGGTGGAGAAATGGACAGGGAACTCTTCAAGAAGTTGGAGAACTCCGAAATCTGGGAGTTTCGCACGCTCTTCGACGGGATATGCTACCGCCTGTTTGCCTTTTGGGACACAGAAATGGAGGCTTTGGTAGTTGCCACTCACGGAATGGTGAAAAAGACGCAGAAAACGCCAAAAAAGGAGATTGAAAAGGCGGAGAGAATAAGACAGGAATATTTCAACGATAAAAACAAATAGCTATGGCAAAGATGAACTTAACACCGCTTAGTGTGGTAGTGGATGATGTCTGGGGACCGGCAGGCACTCCGGAGCGTGACGCAATGGAAGCTCAGCTCAAAGAGGACATACAAGCCTACTTTGTCGGGGAGGCTATCAAAAAGGCACGGCTCAAGCAGAACCTCACGCAGGAGGAGTTAGGGGTCAAAGTAGGTGTAAAGAAGTCGCAAATATCCAAACTTGAGAAAGGCAAGTGCATAATAACGCTCCCCACCATGAGCAGAGTGTTCAAGGCTTTGGGATTTGGCTCTGCATCCCTTGACCTGGGGACAGGCGGAAAGGTTGCCCTGTGGTAATTTCTCCCCCTCACTTCGCCTCCTCGCCGCCGGCCTCCTCCAGCGCCTCCCCGAGGTCCGCGCTCTTCCGCTTGATGAGGGCGATGAGCAGCCGCTTCACCGACAGCCGCCACCGCACGTTGTGCACGGCGCACACGTGGCCGATGATGCTGTCTATCTCCCACAGGCAGCCCAGGCCGAGGCCGATGGCGGCGGTCACCGTGTGGGTGGCCCACCCCAGGGGCTCGGCTATCGCAAGGCCCACGAGCGCGCCCAGCAGCAGGTAGGTCATGTAGTCCACCAGCTTGTTGCACGTCCGCCGACCGGCACGGCTGAAGCGGAACTCCGCGCGCCTCTTCAGGCTCTCGCTCACGCCCCACCAGAAGTCGGCGATGATGAGCGCCACGGCGAACACTATCATCCACCGCAGGTCATACAGCGCCGTCAGGGCCTCCGAACCCATCGTGGCCCACAGCGCACCCTTGGCGGAGGTCTCCACAAACTCGCTCTTCATCGTCTTTACTCTTTTTTTTC